>ERZ1035041.558-NODE-558-length-16425-cov-4.333842_pt1 | contig 16425 bp, 12 predicted proteins | sample MGYA00520684_ERZ1035041 | MGnify/ENA primary metagenome ERZ1035041 (study PRJEB33766, sample SAMN09781699) | gut metagenome | biome: gut microbiome | host: Homo sapiens | place: Madagascar | study: EMG produced TPA metagenomics assembly of the PRJNA485056 data set... | reverse complement strand
TCATAGCCCTCCGGCACATCAAAATGCGGCAGCTTCGTCTTACCAAACTCGATTTCCACATGACAGCGGTCTGCAATTCGCTGTGTATTTTCCACTGCCTCCCACGCATAGGGAAACAGTCCCTTCATCTCTTCTTCGCTTTTGACGAAATACTGACCGCCCTCGTAACGCATCCGGTTTTCGTCGGAAAGCTTTTTGCCGGTCTGGATACACAGAAGGATATCGTGGGGCTTTGCGTCCTCCGCATAGGTGTAGTGCACGTCGTTCGTGCATACTAACGGAATGTCCAGTTCTCGCGACATCTGTAAAAGCGCCATGTTTACGGTCTGCTGCTCCGGAATCCCATGATCCTGCAGTTCCAGAAAATAATTATCCTTCCCAAAAATCGACTGATACTTTAATGCGCATTTTTTTGCTTCCTCCGGCAGTCCTTTCTGGATATAGCGCGGCACTTCACCTGCCAGACACGCAGACAGCGCGATAATTCCCTCGTGAAATTCCTCCAGAACCTCCATATCGACACGCGGCTTGTAATAGTACCCCTCCGTAAAACCGCGGCTGACGATTTTGCTCAGATTCGCGTAACCAGTATTATTTTCCGCCAGAAGCACCAGATGGTAATACCGGTCATCCCCGCCGGTAATCTCCCGGTCAAAACGGGAATTGGGCGCAACATAGACCTCACAGCCCAAAATCGGATTGATACCCTCTGCCCGCGCCGCACGGTAAAAATCGATCACACCGTACATTGCGCCATGGTCGGTAATCGCCGCAGCCGTCATGCCCAGCTCCTTGACTCGTTTTACATATTCTTTGATTTTATTGGAACCGTCCAGCAGGCTGTACTCTGTATGGACGTGCAAATGTGCAAATGCCATATTTTTGTAATTTCCTATTCTTGTTCTGTCTGAGTTTCCTTTGCTGTCCCATCGGGCGCAGAAAAGTCGAAAGCAGGGCTTTCTGTCCCGATTTCTGACTCGTCTGCGGCGGCGCTGTTTTCGCTGACACCGCCTGTCGTTTCGATACCGCCGTTTTCACCGGCTTTTTTCACGCTGCCTTCTCCGCTGTCCGTCAGCATCAGCCGGTCGTTTTCTATTTTCCAGGTTTCATACCAGCTTTCCGAATTTTCGGAAAAGTTGATATGAATCCTATCGTTTTCCCCGGATAAAATCTGTATTTTCCCGGAATCTGATCCAACCTGCCGCAGGATACTCTTTAACACTGCTTTGCCGTTTTTATACTGTAACAGCTCTTTTTCACGGATTTCTTCTAATCGATACTCTGTCAGTGTGCGCAGGCTGATGTCATAATATCCCGGTGCTGCTTTCGCCCCGGCAGTCCACGCCATCAGATCGCCGTCATCGTCCAGCTCAAAGCGCCCCATTTGTTTTAACAGGCGCACTGCTCCCTGCTCCTGCACGCCAAACAGCATGTCGCTGATGCCGGATACTTCGTAGCCACGATACAGTACAAAAGCACTTCCCAGCTTTTCCAGCTCCTGAAAAGCAAAATTTTCTTCTTCCAAAACTGCACCGTCCGCGCCGACAAACCACAGGTCGCATACCGGTGCGCCGAACGTCCCGTCGTATCTGCCGATCGCCGCAAACGTCTCTTTTTTGCCATCCCCATCGTAATCCGCCGTCTCTGCAAAACACAACGCATCGTCCGGGTACTCCTGTACCTCCAGAATCTGTGCAACCGCCTGACCAACCGCCGCGCGGGCTGTTTTCTGCACTTTATCCAAACGGTTTTTCGCAAATTCGTTCGGAATATCCTTCAGGCTGTCCAGTGCTTCTTCCTGCTCCGATCTCGTTGGGAAGAAAAATCCATCCCCGATGACCGTTTCCGATGCGCTGGTCAGTTTTCCCTGATCCAGCTTGCTGACACACCAGCTGTATTTCGCAGCCGCATGGTCGATTCCGTCTTGCTCTCCGACCGACTGACCGACAGTACGGCAGCGATAGGCGACCTTATCCTCGCCGATTGCATAAAACCAGTAGGTATATTCCTTATCTTCATCCGTCTGCGTGTAGAACTGTTCTTCCAGCTCTTCCTTCCACGCCTGCGCTTCTTCATCCGAATCCTCTGCAGACACATACGCCAGATATTCCGACGCAGTCAGCTCCCGATAGGGACTCTCTGCAAATCCGTCTGCAGTTCTTTCATAATAAACAGGAACCGTCTCTTCTGCACTGTCCCATTCTGAAACCAGCGGATCGTACACGGTTTTCTCCGCCGGATAAAAAGCGCACACACCGTCCGTTGTCGCTTCGATTGTCTCTGCATCATCGAAAAGCTTTTCGCTCTTCTGATCCGTTACCGTCCAGACTGCCGCCTGCTTCTTCCCGGAAGCTTCCGATTCCAGAATCACAAAGGGCGTGCCGATTCCCGTCACCTGCTTCAGTCCGGTCACGACAATTCCTTTTTCCAGAAGCTGTGCCGTCTCACCGTCGTAATACCACAGATCGCCGGAAATTCGCCCGCGCGCTGTCAACGGCGTGCTCTCAAACATCAGCAGAAAGCTTTCACTTGCGTTACTGTCATACTTCGCCATGTTCTGCAGGCAAAGCGTCTTGTCACCATACTCCTTCTGCGAAAGAACTGACGTCAGTGCTGCGTTTTCCGCGCGGCTTAAGCGGTCGTGTCCTGCCAGCTTGCCGGTAAACGCATCCGCTTTCTGCGCATATGCTTCATAAACGGAGTCGGTCACTTCCGTCATCAGGGCTGGAATTTGAGGAGCTGTTGCTGCCGCAGATTCTGTGACGGTGTCGGGCTGCGTTTCGCCGGTCGCAGCGGCGCTGGCGTCGGTTGTTACGGTGCCACCGGTCGCGAACGTTTCACTGCCATCTGTTGTAGTGCTGCCGCCGGACTGAGTTTCATTCGCAGCAAAATCATCGGTCGCAGATGTTTTGCTGTCAGCGTCCGCTTCTTTTGTCGCATTATCCGCTGTCGCTTCGGTAGCTCCGAACTGCGTCTCATCATCGGTCGCTGCAGTAGTGTCTGTGTCCTGCGTGTCGACGTCCGCACCGTCCTGCGCCATCACATCTGTTGTTTCCCCTTCAAAAAAGTTCTTTCCGGCTTGCTGCGCTCGCGCTGCATATTCCCTGATATTCGGCGTGCAGCCTGAAAACAGCATCGTTGCCGCCATCAGGCATGCTGCTGCCGCCTGTTTTCTTTTCATTCGTATCAATCCCCTTATTTTATGCAGGATTCCGAAATTCCTGTTCGGTTATAATTCCTGCTGATTTTTGCGCCACTGGTTCCGGTTCTATTTCTGACTGTCTTTTTCCATACACTCAACTCATTTTGTTGAGTTGAGTATACCATGCCCGTTTGGAAAATTCCATCCTTATCAGACTGGCAGGTGTTTATTCAGCCGATACCGGAACGCTTTGTCCTGCTCTGTATCATATTTTATTTCTGTCATACGATTTTATAAACCTTTCCATAAAAACGACACGCGCAGCGTTCTCCGATATATCCAGTATACTACAAATTGTGGGCACGTGGCACAAATAGGATGCCTGCTGGTACGAGTAAACTGTAACACAAAAAATCCCACGTCCACCACCGAAGCAGCATAACGCTGCCGCGGCAGGACATGGGATTTTATAATGTGCCTTGTTTGTAACTGTTCAGAACAGGTCGAAGCACTTGCTGCTGAGACCGTAAGAATATGATTGAGTCATGCAAAATCCCATCGGCGAAGCCGATTTGGAATGGATTTTGCATCGTAACTGTGAGGGAACTGAACAGTTACCCTTATTTTACAAAAGGGGTGAACTTACAGATACTTCTTCAGCTCTTCTGCCTTATCCAGCTTCTCCCAGGGCAGATCCAGATCGTTGCGGCCGAAGTGACCGTATGCAGCGGTCTGCTTGTAGATCGGACGACGCAGGTTCAGCATCTTGATGATGCCGGCCGGACGCAGGTCGAAGTTCTCACGGATGATCTCAACCAGCTTCTCATCGGAAACCTTGCCGGTGCCGAAGGTGTCTGCCATGATAGAGGTAGGCTGTGCTACGCCGATTGCGTAAGACAGCTGGATTTCGCACTTGTCAGCCAGTCCTGCTGCAACAATGTTCTTTGCAACATAACGTGCTGCGTAAGCTGCGCTTCTGTCAACCTTGGTGCAGTCCTTACCGGAGAAAGCTCCGCCGCCGTGACGTGCATATCCGCCGTAGGTGTCTACGATGATCTTACGGCCGGTCAAACCAGCATCACCGTGAGGTCCGCCGATTACGAAACGTCCGGTCGGGTTGATGAAGAACTTAGTGTTCTCATCGATCAGCTCTGCAGGCAGAATCGGATCAAAGACATATTTTTTGATATCCTCGTGAATCTGTTCCTGTGTTACATCGGGATCATGCTGTGTGGATAATACAACTGCTTCCAGACGAACCGGCTTGTCGTTTTCATCATATTCTACAGAAACCTGGCTCTTGCCGTCGGGTCTTAAATAGGTCAGTGTGCCGTCTTTTCTTACTTTGGTCAGCTGCTGTGCCAGCTTGTGCGCCAGAGAGATCGGGTAAGGCATATATTCCTCTGTCTCGTTGGTTGCATAGCCGAACATCATACCCTGGTCACCAGCGCCGATTGCTTCCAGCTCTTCCTCAGACATCTGGTTTTCTTTTGCTTCCAGAGCCTTGTCAACGCCCATTGCGATATCGGAAGACTGCTCGTCGATCGAAACCATAACGGCACAGGTGTTGCCGTCAAAACCATACTCAGACTTGTCGTAGCCGATCTCCTTAACCGTCTCACGAACGATCTTCGGGATATCTACATATGCGTTGGTGGTGATTTCACCGGTTACCAGTACGAAACCGGTACAGCTTGCTGTCTCGCAGGCTACACGGCTCATCGGGTCTTTTTCCATCAGTGCGTCCAGAATTGCGTCGGAAATGGCATCGCACATTTTGTCGGGATGTCCTTCTGTTACAGACTCAGAAGTAAATAAACGTTTTTCCATCTGTTCCTCCTTAGATGTTTGCTGTGAAAAATAGGATACTGCTTTACAGGATTCTTTACCTTCGGCGGGTCGCATTCGCGACATCTTTTCATTCCGCCACAGCGGGATCCTGTACAAAAAAGATCCGCTAAAAAGCGGATCCGATAGTTTGATAATCAAATCCTCTTATTGTTCGATTGCTTCCGTCCCGGAAACGGGACTTCTACTCGCTCAGGCTGGCACCTTCCGAAAAAACGGGGTTGCCGTGGCTTCACAGATCCTATGTATCTCCACCACTCTGAATAAGAGAAGGCACAATATTGAATTTTCTTATCAGGTACTCATTTAAAATACTATAGCGTCCTGTATTTGTCAACAGGACAATTTATGAAAAGTGTCTCAGCCAATCTTCAAGCGGAATTTTTGCAATTCCCGTTCGGATTCCACCTTTTCGATCTGGGCGCCGAGGCTCTGCAGTTTTGCCGGAAAATCCTCATATCCGCGTTCGATATAACGGATATCGTCAATGACAGACATTCCTTCCGCTGCCAGCGCTGCGATAACAAGCGCTGCTCCGGCACGCAGATCCGGCGCATTGATGCTCGCTCCGGTATATCGGGAAACTCCGTCGATGATCGCAGTATTCCCTTCCACCTTAATGCTCGCGCCCATGCGGATCAGTTCGTCCACATAGCGGAAACGATTTTCAAAAATACTCTCTGTTACAATGCTCGTGCCGCAGCACAGACCCAGCGTCACCGCGATCTGGGGCTGCATATCCGTCGGAAAGCCCGGATACGGCAGAGTCTTTACCTGTGTATGTTTGAGCGGTCTGGAAGCCACTACCCGGACAGCATCATCCGACTCTGTCACTTCACAGCCGATTTCCGACAGCTTTGCAGAAATGGATTCCAGATGCTTCGGAATCACGTTTTTGACCGTCACATCGCCGTGCGTCGCAGCGGCAGCAAACATAAACGTGCCGGCTTCGATCTGATCCGGGATGATCGGATATTCCGTCTTATGCAGTCGCTCTACCCCACGGATCCGGATCACATCCGTACCTGCGCCCTTGATATTGGCTCCCATGCTGTTTAAAAAGTTCGCCAGATCCACAACATGAGGTTCTTTTGCAGCATTTTCGATCGTTGTTCTGCCCTCTGCCAGCGCTGCAGCCATCATGATATTGATTGTAGCGCCGACGCTGACAACGTCCAGATAAATGTGCGCACCGCACAGATGGGACGCTTCCGCCGTAATCATGCCATGCGCAATCTCAACCGTCGCGCCCAGTGCCTTGAACCCTTTGATATGCTGGTCGATTGCACGGCAGCCGATATCGCAGCCGCCCGGCAGTACAACTGTAGCCTTTTTATATTTTCCGAGAAGGGCTCCCAAAAAGTAATAGGATGCTCTGATTTTCTTGACAGCATCACCATTAACCGTTAAGTCATGAATCAGAGAACCGTTAACTTTAACGGTGTGACGATCAATCCGCTCCACATGAGTGCCAATCCCCGCCATCGCGTCCAAAAGGATGTTCGTATCCCGTACATCCGGCATATTTTCGATCAGTACGGTCTCATCCGTCATCAGGGAAGCAGCCAGAATCGGCAGCGCCGCGTTTTTTGCGCCCCCGATTTCAACCTCGCCGACCAGCGGATTTCCGCCATTGATTGCATACTGTTCCATATTTCCTCTTATTTCTGCTGCACAGGCAGCCTGTCCATCGCATCAATTTCCTCTTTCAGCGCCTGAAAAAAGAAATCCCTGAATTTTATTTTTGAATCTGTTTTGCTGCGCATGCAGCATCTATTTATTATAATCTTCTTCTGTTTTTCGTCGTTTATGCACGTCAAAAACGGCAAAAAGAATCCTTTACCGTCCTTGTGGTTATAGCATATTCCACTTCATTTGTAAACTAAAACTTTCAGTTCAGGTAATTCAGCGGGTTCACTGCCTGTCCGTTAATCCGGATTTCAAAATGCAGGTGCGGTCCGGTGCTTCGGCCCGTGTTTCCGCTCAGGGCAATTTTCTGCCCCTGGCTGACCTTCTGTCCGACGCTGACCAAAACCTTGCTCAAGTGTCCGTAGCGGGTTTCTCTGCCATCCGCATGCTGGATGTAAACGACGTAGCCATAACCGCTGCCCCAGCCTGCCCTTGTAACCGTACCGCCGCTGGATGCCATGACCGCCGTACCGATAGGGGTTGCCCAGTCAATTCCCTTATGATTCGTGGACGCTCCCTTCTTGGGTGCTTTTCTGCCGCCAAAGCCAGAGGAAAGCCGTCCTCCGGAAATCGGCTTGATATAGGTCGGTGGAACCTTGGTTCCGCGCTCCACGATCTTCGGAACAGCCTCTACGATAACCTCTTCCTTCAAAATCTCCTGCGATTCCACAGCGTCATTTCGATAAGTCACAAGTGCCGCTGCTTTTCGGAAGCCTGCAGAGGGCTGCTGACGCAGCTCTGTCTTTGTCGTATACCATTCGTCATTGTCGATATATACCACATCTGCTTCGTAGGTATCTTCCATATAAATCTGTTCCGTATGCACAACAGAAAGCTCCGGCTCCGGTACGGTGATGATCAGCTCATCACCGGTACGGATGACAGAATTTTCATTGTCCAGAGTCGGATTGATCGCAACGAGATTCGCAATCGCCAAACCGTTATCCTCTGCGATCTGGGAAAGCGTATCTCCCGCTTTTACTTCATAAATCTGCTCTTTCTGCTGATCCGCCGTCACCTCGGAAATCGCGGTTTCCAGCGGCGTGATCTCGTTTTCCATCAAATAGGCATCCACGATCTCGACCGTATCACCGAAATCGACGGAAACCGTGCCGTATTCCATCTGGGAAAAATCCACCGTTCCCTGATCCGGCTCAATCTCTTCAAACAGCTCGTCAAAAAAGCGTTCCGCCCCGGCACCTTCCCCCGCTGCGTGCTGCAGCTGTCCGGTGCTGTCGTCTTTTTTGGAAACCGAAGTCGTCAGGACGTTCAGCTGTCTGTCCGGGTCAATCACAATATCTGCGCGATAGGCATGTTCTGTATCGTACCGGTCAAGTGCAGCCTGTAAAAGTGCCCGAACGTCACTGCTGCTGCCCAGGTTTACCGTATATTCGTTGATTTTTACCGTATAAGCATGCTGCAGCGTTGTGGAAATGCTGCTTTTTAAAACATCATAAATCGCTTTATATAAGTGGTGCCGGCTGTCTGTATTTCCAAAAAGCAGCTCCTGCCCCTCGGAAGTGATTTCAACCGGGATATATACCATCGTACCTTCTGTTTCTGTGATTTCGCGGCGCGCCTCGGCAACAAGCTTTTCTACCTCCTCCGGGTCGCTGCTGTTGCCAATTTCCGTTCCGTTGATGCTGACTTTATAAAAATTATCGCCTGTTTTCTGAAATCGCGGAAAAGACGGCACGCCAAAAAGGAGTACCAGCAATGTGATTCCCGTCGTCGCAAACCAGGTCTTTTTGATCAGTCCTCTATATTTCTTCAATCTGTTCATCTTTTCTTCTTTTTCTTTTTGGCTACGCTGTAGCCGAACGTCCCAATTGCTTCCCCAAGTCCGTAATATGTGCCGTGGGAGTACACGATCGGGTCCGCTTTTTCCAGATGAAACCGTCCCGTTTCATCCATCCACTTCTCGTCCACACTGACCGAAACGACCTCCGCCACAAACATCGTGTGGCTGCCGAGCTCTGTCTTCTGCGTCACGCGGCATTCCAGGCTGACCGGGCTTTCCGCGATCTGCGGTACCGACACTTTCTGTCCCGGCCACGGTGTCAGATTCATTTCTGCAAATTTGTCCACGTCCCGACCGCTTCTGACGCCGCAGAAATCTGCTGCTTTCGTCAATTCTTTCGTCGTCAGGTTAATGACAAATTCTCCTGTCTCTTCAATACAATGATAGGAATATCTTTCCGGGCGCACCGAAATCGACACCATCGGCGGATTGGAACAGACCGTACCTGTCCATGCAACGGTGAAAATATTCGGCTTTCCGTCTTTGTCCGCAACCGAAACCATGACCGCCGGAAGCGGGTAAAGCATATTGCCCGGCCGCCAGTTTACGCGGCCCATTAAAACAGCCCTGCAATCTGCGCCGCTGCCAGAACAATATTCGCCAGCGCGGTCACGAGGGTAATAATCATCAGAGGTCTGAGTCCTCTGCCCTGCTTCTGCAAATGCTCATTGCGGCGGACAAGTTCGTCATTCTGTGCCGCTATCGCTTCGGTCTGCTTCTTTACTTCATCTACGACAACCGCCTGTACGTTGCGGTATACCTTTACGTTTTCTTTATGGGTAAAATCATCAGACTGCTTTAAGAGCTGCTTGATCTCATCCATATGTTCCAGGATCGCCTGTTCAATCTGACTGACCTGCTCTGCAGTTTCCTGATTTTTCTGCTGTGCTTCGTCGAGGCGCAGCAGTCCTTCTTTTGTATAGTTCTGCAGTCTAACCATACATTCCTGTGCGGTGCGGTTGATGCTGTCCTGGCTTCCTTCTGCCATCCGGCTTAAATTGCTCGTGCCGGTTTCGATAATTTTACGCAGTCCGCCGGCGCTCTCCGTCGTCACACGCTGGATTCCTTCAATGCTCTGCTCCGCCAGATTCTGCATTCCGGCAGCGCTCTGATCCGTATATTTCTGAATCACATCCAGAGCTTCCACATTTTTTCGTGTAACCTGACGGATCTCATTTAAGTAATTTTCGTATTCTACAAGCGATTCTCTCAAACGCTTTGCTTCCAAATCCTGCATGTATTTCCCTCTCTGTCTGTTCCGTTCCCAATCCTGTGTCCCGGGGCAAAGTATCCTTTCCCCAAAATCGCATCTTTTACAACAGTGTATATTCTGTTTTATTGTATCATTATTACCATTTTGAAACAAGATCAAAACAGAGATTCTTCCAGCGCTTTTGTTTTATTGCTACTGTTCACACGCGCCATTCGCAAAACCGCGTCTTCGACGCTCCCCGCTGCTTCGCAGCTCATTTTTGCTCATAAAGTGGCGCTCCCTTCGTACCTTTTTGTAAGCAGATTTTCATGCAAGCATGAAATCTGCTTGCAAAAAGGTACGAGTGAACTGTAATGTTTTATTTATTTTGCACTGTTTTCCTTTTATGTCATTCAAGTTTTTGTGCTAATTAACTACATATTAACATTGTGTTCATAATTTGTTCATATTTAATTGCTATACTGAGTTTGTCGTTAAGGAACGAAACTTAACGATCTACCAAAGGAAACACAGATAATTTTTTCATAATAGCCCAGGTGCCGGGAGGCCCTGGGCACTCCTCATTTTTAGGGGAAATTTTCCGTTTCATGTCTAGTACAGCATTTTCGAAATAACTATACCACTCACTTGCCTGTGAATCCGATTGCACAGGTATGCAGGATTCTCCGCCTGCGGCGGGTCGCGTAAGCGACATTATTCCTCTCCGCCGCAGTGCGATCCTCGCGGAGCTTTTTTATTGGATCGAAACGCAGTTTCGATCCAATAAAAAAGCAGCCCGATCGCATCCGCGTCCGAACTGCCTCAATACCCTAAAAGTTTTTCGAAAACAATAGAACGCACGCTCTGCGAGCATTCTATTGTCATGAATAAAGCGAACCCTGACAGGATCGGTCAGCCGTCATGCTCCATCCGTGTCTTCCTTGCTCAATGCCTTAATCTCTTCGTTCAACTCCTGCATCCGGTTATCGAGCGCAGATACCATGCCTGCACATTCGATCAGCTCTCGCTTGACATGCTCCGGCGCATTGCCCTCGAATTTGTAATTGATCTTGTGCTCCAGGCTCGCCCAGAAATCCATCGCTACCGTACGGATCTGAATCTCCACCTTTACATCAACAGTGCGGTCAGACAAAAATACCGGAACGGTCACGAGCATATGATAGCTCTTATAGCCGCTCGCTTTCGGCAGGCGAATGTAATCCTTGACTGCGATGACATGAATATCATTCTGCAGTCGAATCATCTCCGCGATTCTGTAAATATCCGATGTAAAAGAACAAATTACACGGATTCCCGCAATATCATTGACATACTTCACCATATTTTCAATCGTGGATTCATATCCATGTCTGCGCAGCTTCTTTACGATACTCTCAGAAGTCTTAATTCTTGATTTGATATGTTCGATCGGATTATATTGATGAACGTGCTGAAATTCGTCGTTTAAAATTTCCAGCTTCGTGTTAATCTGTTTCAGGGCGGCATTATAAACCAATATCACTTCCTGCCACGTTTCGATCTGGCTTTCTGCGTCCAATAAAAGTTCCATACCTTCGGCCTCTCTTTTCTTGATAATTTTATTATAGCATACCCAATGCGGAAACAGACGGTTTTCATTAAAATTTTAGCTATTCCGCCCAATCTTCCTCCGGTTTTTCACTACACAAATATATTTATGCACTTCCTCCGGGATTTATGCTATACTGACGTAAACATCTTTCACATCAAAGGAGATTTTTCATGTTCCGTTTATGGGCGCGCACATTTCAAAATAACCACATGTTAAACGATACCGTCATCTGCGACGACCGCGAAGAAACCAGAACCCATAAGGTTTTCGACGCGCTGCAGGAGGTCTGCATGCAGTTCGACCTCGGAAAGCCAATCTGGCTCGACAGCAATATCAATGATTTCCGCCACCATGCCAAAACACGCTTCCGCCAGGATTCTTTTGTCGAGGAAATTGACTTCGATTACCTGGAAATCCAGGTGATTGAGGAGGATTGAAAGCTGCATCATTTTTGAAACCTGCGACTTATTCAGGTGTCTTGGATGATCAACCCGTCAGGCATCAAGGTCGGGGACTTTTGCCCGACATCTTAAATATCATATAGTATAGAAACGGAAACGAGAACCGTACGGCATTTGCTAATGCGGTCTGCTCGTTTCTTTTTTTATGTCACAGTTCACTCGTATCCTTCTGGGTTCAGATTCCGTGCTTGCACGAAAATCTGAACTCAGAAGGGTACGAAGGGAGCGCCATTTTATGAGCAAAAAGAGCTGCAAAGCAGCGGAAAGCATCGAAGATGCGCTTTTGCGAATGGCGCGCGTGAACGGTAACTTTTTTTCTATCATCTCTTCTTGACATTTTGTCGCTTTTCATGTAGTATCTGCATATATTACATGTAGTTTTAAATACTACGTATAATATTTTGTAATGCCACATCGCTTGTTAAACGAACATTCTGCTATCCCTGACACAGAATGCCCGCAAAATACGCATTCCATTGTATCCAAATGTAAGGAGGAGGTACTACTATGAACATAACCATTCGGGAACCCGGAAGCGCACTCACCCATTTTATCGCCATGCTGCTCGCTCTCTGCGCAGCAGTCCCGCTGTTAGTCCGCGCAGCTGTCCACTCCGGTGTAAAAAGTCTCACTGCAATGACAGTTTTTATGATCAGCATGGTTTTATTGTATGCCGCCAGCACGATATACCATTCTGTCAACTGCTCCGGGCGCATTCTGCGCATCTTTCGGAAAATGGATCATATGATGATTTTCATCCTGATCGCAGGGACCTATACGCCGGTATGCCTGCTGACCCTGCCAAAGCCCTCCGGTCTGATGCTGCTTGCCGCAGTCTGGGGAATCGCGCTGGTCGGAATTTTTATCAAAGGCTTCTGGATCACCTGTCCAAAATGGTTTTCCTCTGTTTTGTATATCGCAATGGGCTGGAGCTGCCTGTCCGTTCTGGGACAGCTGTTTTCCCTGCTTCCGCTTCACGCCTTTTTATGGCTGCTCGCCGGCGGACTGATCTATACTGCAGGCGGCATTATCTACGCGCTCAGGCTGCCGCTGTTTGACGCACGGCATCCGATGTTCGGCTTACACGAAATTTTTCATTTGTTCGTCATGGCCGGCAGCCTGTGTCATTTTGTGTTTATGTTCTGCTATCTTGCGTAAAAATCTCCATTCCGCAGGCGCCTTACACCGAAGGAACCTCGTGCGATCAATAACTGCTTTGTGACGCCTGCGGCACGGACTGTGTATACAAAGCCAGCTGCTCTGCAGACACCATATTTCCATCTGTATCTGACATTTTTCTTATTCCGTACCTGCTTCGCTCCGCCACCATTGCACCAGCCCCGCCTGACATCAGTGCCGCCGCTGTCATCCCTGTCCCCATCGCAGCTGGCGATGCTCCCCTCAGGCGGGATGTCTGGATAAACTGCAGCGCTGCTGCCGTGCGCCCTGCCTGTGCAAGCTCCCGCGACACCGAATACAACATCAGAAACGTCATATACTGGCGCGCAGTCAGCTTTTCTCCCATCAGATTTACAAGGCCGTTTACCTCCTGCGCAGAAAGGCTGACCGCTTCAAATGTTCCTGCCGGAAGTCCCGCCAGCTCCATAATCTGATGCAGCTGTTCCAGCCATTCACTGGAAATCCGCCCTTTTTCATGGATATAAGCAGGGCGCTCCGGATTGCGAAATTTCTGGAACAGCCATCCCATCTTTTCGGTTTCGACAAGCGCGGTGGGATTCGTACCAACGCCCACAGAACGGATTTCTGTACCGCATGCATCCACTGGTTCAGCTCCCGATACCTTTGCAGATTGCTTCGCAGCGATACCATTTGTTCGCAGGCTCTCCTGTGTGAACTGCTGCAGCTTCATAAATCCCACGCAGAGCCGGTCGCGCTCTTCCAGTTCTTTTTTCAGAAGCTGTGCCATCAATAAAAGGATGCCGGACATCGCGCAGTCCATCCGCACAGAATCCTTCCACGGCGCTTTCATTTCTTTCCATTCCTGCACACTCAGCCTGTCGCACTGCTGCATACGCTTCCAGAGAAATCCCCAGCTTCCCTGTAAAAAATGGCAAACCTGATTTTTTCCTTTTTCAAACTCGTCCATGGATTCCTCTTCCAGCTGCTCAAAAATTCCCGCTGCCAGAATCGCGTAGCGCCGCTGTTTCCATCCAAACTGTTCCAAAAATACCGGATATCGGCGCATCCATGCAATCCCCTTCTCATTCCAGAGATCTATTTTCTCCTGCTTCTGCCGGTTCATCCAGCTTCTCGCACCTTTCTGGTTGGCAGCCGCATAGACCGCCGCAGGCATCAAATAAATCCAGCTGTCTTCGGCGCGTTGTTCCATGCAGAGAAGCAATCCTGTCTCCTGTACGTTTAACGTTCCCTGTTTTTCTTTTTTCCGAAAAAGCGTCAACGCATACAGACTGTCCTGCTCTGCGCTGCAAAAATACAGATACTCTCCCCGTCTATTCTTCATGTTCTACCTCCAGAAAATCGCCGTCCATAAGCATTGAAAATGTCTTTTTCTCCTGATTGTAAAGATATACATGATTGGACAGAACCTCCTCCGGTCTGGTACATTCCCGGTTCGTCTCCTGCAAACTGTACTCCACTATTTCCGGAGAAATCATTCCGACGCCATGAATTTGTGCCTCATGAATACTCGTGAACGCAATATAAAAGTCACCACCCAGATCCTGCGCGATTTTCTCCGCAACACCCGGATAAAAAACGGCAATCGCTCCGTTGATTTCCAGCGTATTTGTCAACAGATAGCTGCGCATGCCCGGCGGGATTTTCTGTTCGTCGTCCTCCCCCATAAAAATGCCGTTCTCGTACCGCTTTCCGTCCCAGCCCATCAGGCACTGGATTGAATACAGCCGCGGCGGATACAAAAAGCTCGTATTGACCAGCGCTGCCCGCATTACCTCCGCTTCGGGGACCATCCATTTCTGAACCTGATCCCGGTACACCTTCGTCGTAAAATAATCTCCTCCCAGATGAGATAAAACGCAGTACAGCACCAGCGCTACATCCCCGATGCGGATATACGGCACGTTTACAAGCTCGCTTCGGTAAAAATCCAGATTGAGCGGACGAAGAATCAGCATATTTTTCATTTTTCCGTACTCACTTTTTTCTGAAAGAGCCGTATTTTCCTGCGCTTCCACTGCTGCCTCAAGAACCCGAAGCACCCGCTCTTTTTCCTGCTTCTGCACCTTTTTATCCCCGCTGCAGAGCCTATCGAGCATCCCTTTTGTCGCCTTTAAACGAGCACAGCAGTCCCTGCATCCATTTTTAAAGCAGAATAAAAAACTGTCCTCCTCCGTCAGAATCTGAAACGGGTAAGGAAATTCCGACTCTACCTCCTTTTGCAGAAACGCCCGCGCATATTCCATTTTTTGTGTGTCGTCCATTCTCCCGTTACTGAAAACTTATAAAAAGTTATAAACTTTTATGTTTCATTCCTACTTCAACGAGTATGCTTTTGATGGCATAAATACCTATCTACTCACAAGTTCTTGTACTCTCCATAGGCGTAAATTCCGAATTAACGCATCCGTACATATTTGCATTAACATTTAAGTGTTAGCTTGCAAATTGTTCTCCATAAGCTTTTAGGTTTAGTGATGCCTGGAAATCTCTATCTATAACATTTCCACATTCACATTTATATGTTCTATCAGATAATCTCAAATCCTTTTTTATTTTTCCACAGCAACTACAACGTTTGGATGATGGATAAAATCTATCAGCCACAATGAGCTGAATACCTCTATCATTACACTTGTATTCCAACTGTTTACGAAATTCAAAGAATCCCTGATTCTGAACCGCTTTAGATAAATGTCTATTTTTTATCATCCCACTAACGTTTAAATCTTCGATACAGATAAATCTTGGTTTTCGATTTACGATTTCAGATGTGGTCTGATTCAAATAATCTTTTCGGATATTTGCTAATCTGTGATTTACTTTAAGTAAAAGTTTTTCTTTTTTTACTATATTGTTAGTTTTACAGTAACTTCCTCCTTTCTTATTGTGTTCATATTTACGAGATACGCTGCGTTGCAATCTACGCTTGCATTCCTCCAGCTTCTTAGCAGTCTGGCTTTTGTTTATATTCTTGTAGGTGTTACCATCAGAACATATCGCCAAATCCTTAATTCCAAGGTCTATACCGATTCCATCATGATTAGGCCTGTCCCTGCAGTCTGGGAATTCCACACATACGCTAATCCACCAATTCAATCCATCAAAGGATACTCTCGGATTCCTATATTTAGCATCTGTGGGAATACGTCCATGTTCAGCAAGTTTTACCCAGTTCAGCTTTTGTTTATTAGCTTTCCTGCTGGAAGAAAATCCTTCAAATTTAACATGCGTATCACGAAACTGTATCTTGATATTATCTTGATAGAATTTAGGCATTGATTTCTTTTTCGCCTTAAACCTTGGGTATCGTTGTAAACCCTTGAAAAAGTTTTTATAGGCTGAGCAGGCATCTTTAATTGCCTGCTTAGTTACATTGTTTGAAACGTTTAGCCGCCATGCATATTCATCAGAATTTCTAAGCCTTGTAAATTCTTTTCTAAGCTCCGTATCTGGAATAAATCTGCCACCTTTTTCATAGTTTTCCTTTTCCCTGGCCAAAGCCCAGTTATAAGCAAATCTTGAAGCACCTGCGTACTGAAA
>ERZ1035041.557-NODE-557-length-16445-cov-4.215558_pt1 | contig 16445 bp, 8 predicted proteins | sample MGYA00520684_ERZ1035041 | MGnify/ENA primary metagenome ERZ1035041 (study PRJEB33766, sample SAMN09781699) | gut metagenome | biome: gut microbiome | host: Homo sapiens | place: Madagascar | study: EMG produced TPA metagenomics assembly of the PRJNA485056 data set... | reverse complement strand
TCGTTATATCCTGTTGAACACATGCACCGGTCTTTACTTTATAGGCGACACCGACATTCGTAAAAGTGACATTCAACTGGTCAAACCGAGTAATAGCATTGAGTTCATCTGCAGTTTCTCTAGGCTGGAATGTAGCTTGTCCAACCAAACGTTTCAGTTCCAGACTTAGATTACTGACAGAATAGTCTGAGGTCAGATCTACAACATCTGAAATATACACCTGTTTTTGTGCATAGATATCTTGATACACTACTACTTTAGAGAGGCTGTCTACATCGGTCAGATGATCCGCATTTGCTACAGCGAAAGTTTGCAGATTTTCTCCGAGAGGAAGATCTATTTGTAAGTTTCCATCATTTAAAGAAAGATTCTTCCATATACCATAGAATCTTTCAGATACGCATAAATGCCAATCTCCGTTATGCCTTCTTCGGTAAAGGTTTCAAGACTTGCACGGCTAAAACTAACGCTTACAGGATGCGTTTCGTGCTCACAAGGTAACTCATCAGACTCCCATCCATCCTCCACCTGCTGTGAACAAGAGAAAAAGGTGAGAAATAATAAAAATAAAATTCTTGTTAGATGTCTCATAAATATTAGTTTATACAGTTTAAAGATATACAATATAAAAATACAACCACCTTTTTATGGTCCTTTTCACCCAAAGAACAGGGTCGCTTTTCAAGGAGAATTCATACTCCGGAATAATAAATTCATGTTTCTCATTCTGTTTAGATTTTCATTGTACATTAATGATGTTTTTCGCTAGAGTGAATTCTTTGTTCTTTCACCAGTGCAAAATTGAGGATTAAGCAAGAGAAGATAGAGTAAGATTTAGTAGAAAAGGAGTAAAAAACGGACTGGGGTAAAAAAGTGCCCCTCTGGTATAGCCATGCACAAAAAAGATATGCCCTTCAAATGTTATCATAAAACACCTGAAGGGCATATCATCTAAATTCTCCGCATTGAACGGGGAATTGCTGATTACCTATTTGTTCTGTGCATCGACTATATGTTGCACCAAACTATTCAAATATACCTCAAGATTCGTATATTGTCCATTCGGATCTTTCGTTTTTGTATTTCCATCTACGGGATTATTCGGATCAAGTCCGTTTTTTATTTCCCACTCATCAGGTATGCCATCACCGTCCGAATCTACCGGTGCCGAAAGACCTGCTATTGATAATTCCGGCCAGGGAGAATCGCCTGTGTCTTTGGGGCTATTGATAAATCCGGGTTTATTTCCTTCTCCGGTGAAAGTTGCCGTTCCTTTCCGGGTGTCGGAAATGATACGTTTGTCTACTTCATCACGATAATTACAGCAACCTGCATAATTCATCACCTGTTCATAAGCCTTGTCAGCCGAATAAGTAGTGATTACTCCAAAATCAAGAGGTTCTTTCAGACGGATAGATTCTTTGGCATCTTCTGTCCAGAGGAAATCTACTTTTTCATCATTCTTCAACTGGGCATAGACTCCGTCCGTCCAGTTATCGGCAGTAACTTTGTTGTTACCTTCTATCTTATTTCCATCAATATAGAAAGTTCCCCATTTCTGCAGGTAAGGTTGAAAAGCCAAGTTCTTTTTGGGTTCTCCATCAACGTAAACATAAGCTTGCGGATAAACTCCGACTTTGGCAATACGATATTGCACCTGTTTGGAAGCCTGTTTTGTTGCCGGTCCCGGTTTATAATAGTTATTGACGATATTGACATGCTGATCTTCCCCGCCATAGCAACCGTTTCCAGCCCAGTTGTAGAAAACATTATTCCGGATATCAACACATTCGCCAAGAGCTAATGTAGAAGGACGAGGGCCCAGACGAGGCACGCGACTCTCACAGTGAGCGATCAGGTTATGGTGATAAGAAGCTTTATGTCCTCCCCAATTGCCTCCATATCCATGTGCCCCTTTTACATGAGTCGCTTTTCTTAATGCTTCAGAGCCAATACACCATTGTACCGTAGAGTTTTCCATACCATAAACGGAAAGACATTCATCTACACTCCAACTGACAGAGCAATGGTCTACCATAATATCTTTCTTATCACAGCCGCCCAACCCATCGGGTTCTTTCCCACTGGCTTCTCCGGGGCGGAAACGAAGAAAACGGATAATTACATTATTAGAATTAATAGAAAAGCCATAATCAGCCAGACAGATTCCTCCGGGAGAAGTCTGTCCTGCAATGGTGAGATGATCTTTCCCTGTTCGTAATTCCGATTTCAGATGAATCGTACCTGCCACATCAAAGACAATCGTTTTAGGTCCATTTTGTTTCAAAGCCCAACGTAAAGTCCCCTGCGAACCATCGTCTTCCAAAGAAGTCACATGATACACTTTACCACCACGGCCGCCTGTCGTGTATCTACCGTGTCCTTCAGCTCCGGGAAAAGAGATCACTCGATCTTCCCGGCCGCCTGTCTCCTGTTTTTCGGGTATGTCATAGGAAAAGGACATCATTCCTCCCGCAACCATTGCCAGCAGACAAACATAAACTAATTTTCTTTTCATTTCCTTATTCACATTATTAGATGATGGAAACAAAAGTAGTGGAAGCTTTTCATTCTGACATTCATTTTTTGACCGATATGGGGGAAAAATCAGTTTTTATGATAAGATTGAACAAATTTTAGATCCCCAGCCGCTCTTTTAATAACCGGTAACCGGAAAGACTTACTTTAAGTTTCACGCCAGTCTTCAATAACAACTGATAAGTTTCTTTTCCAAAAAGCTCGACCCGCGAAATTTGTGTTACGTTGACAATCGTAGAACGATGCACACGCACAAAAGTATCAGGAGACAGATGGGTCTCAAAATATTTCATAGTTTGTTCTTTCAGATATTCTCCGGTAGGGGTTATCAACATTACATAATCTCCACAGGCTTGTATGTAGATCAGTTCGTCTGTCTTTACCAGATGAATGCGGGAACCGTCTTTCACCGTAATGCGATCTATTAATTCTGTCTGTGGTTCTCCTTGTTGTTCGGTCACAGTTAGCTGATGTGCAGCCAATTCTTTATCCAGTTCCTGATTCTGTACTTCTTCTTTAGTTACGATCAGGCGATACCATAAAGTAATGGCAATCAAGGTTGGCAGTCCGAACAATAACCGGAAAGGTATGGTCTGCGCAAAAGGAATATAGGATATGCCTACAATCCTCACCATGATATCACAGATCATAAAACTACCCGCCAGCCATAACAGGCTTCCAACGATTATCATGATTATATCCGTCTGGAACAACGAAACAAGACCGACCACAAACCAGGCCAAATAGGCTATGGCTGCCAGCCAACCAATTGTTGCCACTCCATCTACCAGAGCAGGAAGATAGTCGTTTCCGGTATATCCACAGACTAAAACCACCTGTGTCGCAACCAGAATCAACGCCAGCACCAGCATCGGAATCCAGCGGAATGGATAATCTATTATCGGATGTGGTTTCATACGCTAGTCTTTAACTTCCAAGCCTCCGAAAGAAAGCGTTCCACGAATGACCAATATATTCTCCTTGTTTACATTCCCATTTTGCCAGCGTTTGTCATCACATCCTCCAAAGAAAGCATTGCATTTGAAGACGACTGTCCAATCCGACGGGACATAAATCTCGACTCCTCCCCAACTGCAATCCAAATCAATATAGGTTTCTCCCGGTGCAATATGGGTATGGCGAAGATCAATAGTCGTCCCCCCGAAAGAGGTACGAATCATAGCTCCTTTAAACAACTCATCAAGTACTACGTGACGTGCAGCTCCCCAGACATTCTCCGAACGCAAAAAACCATCTACTGATTCCGATTGTTGTTGCTCACTCTCAAAGTTCATGCCGGGTCTACCCTGATGCATCTTCATCCATTGCCGACGATGTTCCATTGTATGCTGACGAGCCCATTGCGCCCTCTTATTTCTGCCGGGTTTGAAGATAAATAAAACACCTGCTATTATCAGAGCGAGGGGCCACACCATTGCCTGTGAATTTTCCGGTAACCAGGAAAGTCCTCCTATCAGAAAATAGACACCCGCCAGAAAAAGGATGATTCCACCGATGAAATGGCGGCGAATCATTGCATATATACCTAATAATATAAGGAGTGAATGCCAGGATACGATCAAATCAAATACTTCTGAAGTTATCCATCCCATATTACGGGCAAACAGTAGAATCCCGGAAAGGATAAAAAGCAAAGCTATCAGTATTTTACCGGAAAAGCCTGTAGCACGGGGAAAATTTTGTTTCTCTTCCATTGTTTCTATTATTAATTGATTAATGGTTCAAAGATACATCATTTCCCTATGCTTCCACAGGCTTTTCAGTTGATTTACGGTATAAATTCCGATGAATGCCGGATAAAAACCGGTGAAAAAATCAATTTATAAATCTCTGATTCGTATATTTGCCGGCCTTTAGAACACAAATAACACCCTTCAAAGCTAATAACTACACCTCGCAACAAACTAAAAAACAAAAAATACGAGGTGAAAAACAAATATTGCACATCACTATATCTTCATTCTCATACTTTTGTAGCGATGAATGAACTCTCATCGGGATTTTTTATGAAATATCAAACAACAACCATTAATTAATAAACATGCAAAGAATGTCTAACAAAGTGAAAAACATGCGCTCCTTATTGCTAATACTATTTTCAGCAATATCGCTTAGCGTATCTGCGCAAACGATTACCGTAAAAGGTAACGTGAAAGACACCAGCGGAGAGCCTGTTATTGGAGCCTCTGTTGTAGAAAAAGGTAATACTACCAATGGTACGATTACAGATTTAGATGGTAATTTTTCTATTAAAGTTGATGGCAAAAAAACATTGGTTATTTCATACATAGGTATGAAAACTCAAGAAGTAGCCGTTCAAGGTAGAAAAACAATTAATGTACAAATGGTCGACGACTCGAAAGCTTTGGACGAAGTCGTAGTAATTGGTTACGGTACGGTCAATAAAAGAGATTTAACCGGTTCTGTAGCCTCTGTTAGTGCCAAAGACTTAGCTGCTATACCAGTAGCAAGTGCATCTGAAGCCCTTACCGGTAAACTTGCCGGAGTTAGTGTTACTACTACTGAAGGTTCTCCCGATGCAGATATAAAGATCCGTGTTCGCGGTGGTGGTTCACTATCACAGGATAACTCTCCTTTATATATTGTAGACGGTTTCCCTGTTTCAAGCATTAGTGATATCGCTCCCTCGGAAATTCAAAGCATCGACGTATTGAAAGATGCTTCTTCCACAGCCATTTATGGTGCCCGTGGTGCAAATGGTGTAATCATCATTACTACCAAGAGCGGAAAAGAAGGTAAAACGCAAGTAGACTTCGGTGCTTCTTTCGGTTTTAAACAGGTAACCAAACTGACTGAAGTCTTGAGTCCTTACGATTTCGTTGCTTATCAGCGTGAAATCGGTTCTCTGGATTATGGAAACTTTGCCGATATGGATATTTGGCGTTCTATTGATGGTACCGATTACCAAGACGAGATGTTCGGACGTACTGGAAACCAGCAACAATATAACATTAATGTAAGTGGCGGAACCAAGCAAATGACTTATAGTGTCAGCTATGCCCATAATGAAGAAAAAAGTATCATGCTTAATTCCGGCTTCAAAAAAGACAATGTAAATGCAAAAATTAAATCAGAACTGAATAAATGGATGACACTGGACTTTAACGCCCGGTTAAGTAACTCTACCATTGACGGTTTAGGTGGTGGTGCTGATACCAATGAATCCAATGCTGCCAATTCAACTGTGGCTAATGCTACCGTATTCCGTCCGGTTGATTCACTTAAATACAGTGATGACGACGAAGAAAACAGTTCGGCACAACAGAAATCTCCATTGGAACGTCTGCTTGCAACGGATAAAACCCGCAATACTTTCAACCAGAACTACAATGTAGGTTTAAACTGGAAACCATTCAAGAACTGGACATTCCGTTCCGAATTCGGATATGGATGGAAGTTTGACGATACAGAACAGTATTGGGGAGTAGATGCAGTATCTAATTCTAAATATGGATATAACGGTCAGCCACAAGCCTACCTGTTGAGAGAAAAGACGATGAGCTGGCGTAATGCCAACACATTGACCTATGATAACAAAAAACTGTTCAAAGGTCGTGATAAACTCAATGTATTGATCGGACATGAAGTAAGCAGCAGCCAAAGGAAATCAATAGAAAATGTATCTGTAGCTTTCCCTGTTACTATGAATTTCGATGATATGAAAGCAAATATGGGTTCGGGCAAAGCTTTAGCCAACCAATCTACCATTGCTGCAAAAGAAAACATATTATCATTCTTTGGTCGTGTGAACTATACTATGATGGATAAATACTTGCTTGCTGTTACAGTACGTGCAGACGGTTCGAGCAAGTTCGGTTCCGGAAATCGTTGGGGTGTTTTCCCGTCAGCAGCTTTGGCATGGCGTATCTCTGACGAGGCTTTCATGAGTAACACTCAAGACTGGCTGTCAGCTTTGAAACTACGTTTAAGCTTCGGTACTGCCGGTAACAACCGTATCAATTCCGGTTTGCTTTCCACCACTTACTCTTTGGGAGGTAATGATGCACGCAATCCTTTCTTCAACGGAGAAAGCACTACCATGTTGGAACATGGAACGAACTTATACAACCCCGATTTGAAGTGGGAAACAACAGTCACCCGTAACATCGGTATTGACTATGGATTCTGGAACAATCGTATCTCCGGTGCTATCGACTTTTACTGGAATACAACCAGAGACTTATTGATGCGTACTGAAATTCCTTCTCTCTCCGGATATAACTATCAGTACAAGAACTTCGGACAGACATCCAATAAAGGTGTAGAATTGTCTGTTAGTGCTGTTTTATTTGATAAAAAGAATTTCTCTTTGAACTTCAATGCCAACATTGCTTACAACCGCAACCGCATTGATAAACTGAATACAGACTCTCCCTGGCAAAGTAGTAACTGGTCAGGTAGTACAATGGCCAAATACGAAGACTTCCGCGTAGAGAAAGGCGGACGTTTGGGTGAAGTTTGGGGATATAAGACAAACGGTTATTATACTGTATATGATCCTGTCACCAACCCTACCGGCGAACTGGTTTGGGCAGGTAGCGAATGGGGATTAAAAGACGGAATGCAAGATAACAGTCCTACTATCACCGGTGGTAAATACTATCCGGGTGGTTTGAAACTGGAATGTGATAAAGATGGTAACCCTCTCAAACAACGTTTGGGTAACACTATCGCTCCTACAACCGGAGGTTTTGGATTCGATGGTCGTGTAGGTAATTTCGATTTCAATGTATTCTTTAACTACTCTCTCGGAAATGTAATTGTCAATGGAACAAAACTGGCAGCTTCTTTCCGTTCAGGTTCAAGAACCGGTTATAACTTAAACAATGATTTCAGATTGTCTAACCGTTACACATGGATTGATCCGGAAACTGGTTTGAACCTGTCGTCCAGCTCTACAGATGTCCTCAATACCTATGGAGACATGACAACAGCAGGATTACGTCTGAATGAAATAAACGCTAACGCCAATATGTACAATCCGGCCAGCGCTACTACCATGCAGCTGACTGATTATGCAGTAGAAAAAGCCTCATTCCTGCGTTTGAATAACATTACTATCGGATACTCTCTTCCGAAAACAATTGTAAGGAGAGCGTTTATGCAGAATGTGAGAATCTATCTGACAGGATATAACCTGTTCTGTTGGACTAACTACAGCGGAGCAGACCCTGAAGTCGATACAAGCAGTAAGAAAAATGCGATGACTCCGGGTATAGATTACGCCGCTTATCCTAAGAGCCGCACATTTGTGGGTGGTATTAACGTTACATTCTAATTAAAACATTAAACAGATTGATCGTATGAAAATATATAAGACATTATTCCTGGGGCTGGGGTTAATTGCCCTGTCTTCCTGTTCGGACTTCCTGAATCAGACCTCACCGTCTGAATTGGATAATGAATCAACTTTTAATAATGCCTATTATACAGAATTGGCACTTAATAAAGTTTACGGCAGCCTGACGCAAGACCAGACTTATTCTAACTTCCTACCTATCATTGCCGGAACCAATACCGACTGTGAACTGATTGACGGTTTGGGTACGGATGCAAGCAACACGTCCAGCGAACGTGGTAATATGAACTACAACGCTAATCCGGGATGGTCACAACTTTCCAAAGTATGGGATGCCATGTACGGAGTAATCGAGAATGCGAATCTGGTAGTAGATGGTATAAACAATAGCCAACTGATACAACAAGCAGGAGCAACCCGTACCAGCATGATGAGATTCCGTGCAGAAGCGATGACATTGCGTGCGATGATTTATTTCGATCTGATCCGCTTGTTCGGTGATATTCCTTTCAAAACAGAATCTTCCAACAGCGACCTGTCTAATGTTTACATTGGAAAGGCAGATCGTGACGATATCATGGATGAATTGATAATTGAACTCGAGGAAGCTATCGGATATTTACCTTGGGCTGGTGAAGACGGTTATACAACCGAACATGTAAGCAAAGGCTATGCTCACGCTCTCTTGGCTAACATTGCAATGACACGTGCCGGATATGCTATCCGCGAACAAGCTAAAGACGGATATATCACCGGAGATAACAGTGACGCTACTTATCCTACTCAACGTTGCAGCGATACCAAACGTAGAGAACTATTCGAATTGGCCGAAAAACATCTGGCAGCTGTTGTCAGTTCAGGAAAACATAAACTGAATCCTTCTGTAGAAGAATACTGGCGTTTAATAAATATCGGACAACTAGATCAGACTTATCAAGAAAACCTGTTCGAGATTCCAATGGGACTAAACAAAAGTGGTGAGCTGGGATATACTATCGGATATCGTATAAACGGTGCCAGTTCCCTATTTGGTCCGAAAGGTAACTCATCCGGTAAGTTGAAACTGACTGCTCCTTATTATCTGTCATTTGGCGAAGGAGATATCCGCCGCGATCTGACTTGTGCTATTTCACAACTTTCTACAGACAAAAACACCAAAGTATTTAAAGAATATATGTTAGGAAATGCTCCTTTCGGTCTTTATTGTGGAAAATGGGATTATCGTAAGATGATGGAAAACTCTGAATGGTACGCAGCTGTATTGGCCAGCGATCAGAAAGTTTGTTCCGGTATCAACGTAGTGAAAATGCGTTATCCGCAAGTATTGCTGATGTATGCCGAAGTTGTGAACGAACTTTATGGTAAGGGTGCAACAGCCGAAGGTTGTACATTAACAGCCACAGCAGCCCTGAAAGAAGTACACGACCGTGCTTTCACCGATGCAACCAAACGTGATGCTGCATGGACTGCTCTAATGGGAAAAGACTTCTTCGATGCAATTGTTGACGAAAATGCATGGGAACTGGCAGGAGAAGGTGTTCGTAAGTTCGACCTAATCCGTTGGAACCTGTTGAGCGAAAAAATAGACGAATTCAAAAACGAATATACAAATGCAGTGTATAATGGTACATATCCACAGTATGTGAACTATAAATATCGCACGGACAATCCGATGTATATCGATATGACTTCTCTCGTATTTGGAGCTAAAGTAGGTGGAGAATATGAAAACAAGAGCTTTTTCGGAGCTGAAACCAGTGACAAGGAGCAAAAGAATCTGAAAGTAAACTTGCCTAGTATTTCTGGCGGATTGAACAAGGCTGTGAAGAATCGTTATTTATTGCCGATAGCTTCTACAACCATCTCTACCTCAAACGGTAAATTACATAACTCTTATGGTTATTCGGATTAATCTTAAAATCGTAAAATGATGAAGAATATAAAAAATATATTGGGAATGGGAGCTTTCATGCTCCTGACCTCTTTGGCTGTATCTTCGTGTACAGAGAAAAGTGATTGGGATATTGACTCTTCCTATAGCCGTCCTTTCGGAACTGATGAAAACGGAATCAGTATAGAAACAGACAGTAAAGTAGCCAGAGCGGTAGTAACTTGGAGCTCAACATCCAATACCGACTATTACATTATCGAGATTAGTCCTAACGAGATGACTGACGAAACTCCAATGGGATCAGAAGAAAATGGAAATATCGTTTATGGAAATGATCCTGCCAACCGGATCAAGCAGTCACCTTACACAATGGATAATCTGGCGGTAAATACGACTTATTATATGCGTATCAAGTCTATTTCCGGAGAGAAGGAATCTCGTTGGGTAAATTATAAAAAGACTTTTGCTTCAGTTAAGGAAGAAGCTATCCTAAATATTCCAACTACTGAAGACTTACCTGAAGGTCAAGGAAAAGTACGTATGTCATGGGAAGCCGGATTAGCAGTCGATCATTTCGAAATCATGGAAACGGGTGCCACAGAAGCAACTTCACGTGTTATTTCGTCAACAGAAGCTGCCGCAGGTGAAGCATGGGTTGAAAATTTGAAGTCATTCACTGAATACACGATTACTATTTATAATGGAAATAATCCGCGTGGTTCACAGACTGTTACCATCCCTGGTTTGGAAATCGAATCTACCATCAGTGATATAACAGCAAATTCAGCTGTATTCTCATGGGAAGAAACGGTGGATGTAGATGAATATGCTTGTGTTCTTTCTACCGAAGGAGTACCTGAATCAGGAACCCAATTATCACCAGCAGATATTGCTGCACATAAGGTGGCAATCACAGGTTTGGCTTCCAGTACGGAATATACGGCTTATGCTTTCGCAAACGGCTCTATATGTTCTCGTATCACCTTTACAACTAAGAAAGGTAAACCGACGGGGTATACTGAAATGACATGGGAAGATGCCCTTGCCAACTGGGATAATCTTTCAGGAAAAGTATTAATCAATGTTTCCGGAACAGAAGGATTTGCACAAGAAAAAGAAAGCATTGCTGCTGGCGTGACTCACCTTATTTTCTGGGGTGACAGTCAAGACGGACAGGTTAATATGACTATTAAAAAAGGCATAGGTGCCAGCGGAATATGTGATAAAGTAGAATTCCATAATCTGAATATTACCGATGAAGGAAATACAACCCTTATTTATCAAAACGGTGCTTCAGGTTGCATCAAAGAAATAGAAGTTACCTCGTGTACAATTACCAATATCCGTGGTATCGTTCGTATGAATGCAAGTACAAGTAATGCTATGTCTGTTACTATTGACGACTGTATCATCAAAGGATTGGGAAGAGCAGCAACATCCAATCATTATGGATTACTTCTTTCTGACAAGGTAACATTAACAACTCTCAATTTAGTGGTTTCCAACACTTCTATTATTGTATCCAAGGGAGCTTCTGCGTCTCAATTCATAAGACACAAGTCAGGACAACCCGGTACAATAACAATCAAAGATTGTACATTCTATGATATGTCAGCAAGTGATGCTTTCTGCAGAGATACAAAAGACATGACAATAACTATATCAAACACCCTGTTTGCCAAAGGTGGAGTTAAACCTTTCTACAACACAAGTTCCGTAGCTACAACCCTGAACGTAAACGGCTTGTATAAGGCTTCTGACTTTTCATTTGTTACACCCGACTGGGGAAAAGACTATACTAGTCTTCCTCTGACTTCCGATCAGCTATTCCCTAATGGTTCAAGTGAAGATTTGACTTTTGGAGCAGATGTTCCTGAAGAATACAGAGTCGGTGACCAACGTTGGAACAAATAACTAAATAAAACTACAAGGTTTTCCGTCAAGTCTGGAATTTGCATTTACTTGACGGAGAATCTTCTCTAAAAAGCAACAGATATTATGAATACAAATTCAATCAATACAATAAGTAAATACTTACTTCTGTTCTTGTTGATTCTTACAGGTGCTTCCTGTAATGACAACGATGATGCAGAAGATACAAGCATCCCTGTTCTGATTTCACAGAATATCAATGATGGTGATGTAGTAGGTCCGAGCGGATATGTAGAACTGACTTTCAGCAAAGCTATGCGTCAGGCTCCGGATACAGAAATCTATTTCAACGGAGGAGTAGTGCGTGTATCCATCAACTACGAAAAAGTACGTTATACCTTCTCTGGTATGGAAAACAAAGAATGTACTTTCGAAGTTCCTGCCGGAGCATTAACGGATATGCAGGGAAGAGCTTACGACGAAGACTTCTTTTTAAGCTTTACTGCCAAATCTGAAATTTCGGGCGGTGGAAAAGTATTCGATGCAATTGTTGATTCAAAAGGGAATGGTGATTACACTACTCTCCAGGCTGCAATCAACGCCATCACTACCCCACCTACCAGTCCTTATAAAATCTTCATTGCCAACGGAACTTATAATGAATGTGTCCGGATCAATAAGAATAAACCATTTGTTCATTTAATCGGTGAGAGCCGTGATGGTGTTAAAATCCAGTTTGCAGTAAACCGTGTAGATGATTCAAGTAATGCTACCTCATGGCCTTATTCTATTTTCAACGAAAATTCACCAGCCCGCAAAGCCGGATATAGTGAAGACCAAAACACAGTAGTGTTGATTGAAGCCACAGACTTTTATGCTGAAAATATTTCAATCATCAATCTTTATGGTGCATTCTCAAATCGTCACACTGGTGGTTTAGGTAAAAACGGACAGGCAGAAGCCTTGATAAACCGTGAAGACCGCTTTGCTTTGAATAACTGTTTGCTTGTCTCCTACCAGGATACATGGTGGACCCGTTATTGGAACAATACAACCCCTCATCGTGCATACGTTTATAACTCATGGATTGAAGGTCATACAGATTATATCTGGGGAAGTGGCGATGTACTTATCGAAAACAGTACATTCTATAATACAGGCAATGACGGTGGTAGCGTTATAACTGCTTCGCGTACCAGTGAAAGCGATAAATACGGATATGTTATAAAAGATTGTACGGTAAACGGTGATGATACAAAATTCTCATTCGGACGTTCCCAAGCCACAACCACGAAAACTGTCTGGATCAACACCAAGTTGAAAATGGATATTATAGATTCACACTGGGGATATGGTGGACAAGTACCTACACTATATGCTGAATATAACACTATCGACAAGAATGGAAATATGATTGCGGAAAGTAAAACAATCACCTCCGGAAACGTTTCCTTCACTAGTTCAGTGCTAACAGCATCCGAAGCTGCTAAATATACATATGAGAATATAATAACTATTGACAGCTGGAACCCGAAAGAGTATATGGAAACTCCCCTTGCAGCACCTACCAATGTCAATCTGTCGGGAAACACTCTGACATGGGATGCAGTATCCGGTGCTGCCGGCTACCTCATCTTTATGAATGGTAACTATGCAGGGCAAACGACAGACACTACCGTTACACTGACCAACACTGACGAAAGCAATATTTATACAGTGAAAACTGTAAGCCAGTACGGTACAGTAAGCGAATAAAACCAATAAGATTTAATAAAGAGTTCTTTGTCACATCATCAGCAAATATAATGTATGAGACAAAGAACTCTATTTTTTTAAAAGATAATTTGTATGCTCAAATCTATTAAAATGGGATTATTGTGCTTCTGTGTAATCAACCTATCGGTTGCTTGCAGCAGCGAAGACCCAAGTATCACCGATGAAACACCGGGACAGAATACCGGTAACGGTGGTAATGAGAACGAAGGTGGTGAAGAAGAGACACCTGCCGAAACGCGTTATGCCTTTCCGGGTGCTTACGGTGCAGGTCGTTATACTACCGGCGGAGCAGGCGGAGATGTATATATAGTAACTTCGCTTGAAGACAACGATAAGACAACACAAGGAACATTACGCTACGCATTAAATCGCACGGGAAAGCGCACGATCGTATTTGCAGTAAGTGGATTGATAGAACTGAAAAGCCCCTTGAGGATAACCAACGGAGATGTAACGATTGCCGGCCAGAGTGCACCGGGTAACGGTATTTGCCTGAAAGGACATCCCGTATCCGTACAGGCGGACAACGTAATCATCCGTTTCATGCGTTTCCGCATGGGATCGGACAACTTTACAACAGAAGCAGAAGCCGACAGCGGTGATGCATTGTGGGGAAAGCAACATAAAAATATTATCATTGACCATTGTTCGATGAGTTGGAGCACTGATGAATGTGCTTCTTTCTACGATAACACTAACTTTACCATGCAATGGTGTATCATCAGCGAAAGTTTGAATCGTTCGGTACACACCAAAGGTAATCACGGTTACGGAGGAATATGGGGAGGATCACCCGCTACATTCCACCACAATTTATTAGCCCACCACAGCAGCCGTACACCACGTTTATGCGGTAGCCGCTATACAGGGAAACCGGAAAATGAAAAACTCGATTTACGAAATAATGTTTTCTATAACTGGGGACCGACCAATGGTGGCTATGCAGGAGAAGGAGGAAGCTATAATTTCGTGAACAACTACTACAAGCCCGGACCAGTTACCAATACCAAGAAAAATATTGTAAACCGTATCTTCCAACCTAACGGTGATGACGGTACAAATAAAAACACCAAAGGTATATGGGGTACTTTTTATCTGAAAGGAAACTATTTTGATGGCACATGTCCTGAATTGAAAGCCGAATATCAATCTCTGCTTACTTCTGTAAACAATGACAACTGGCAAGGGTTACACCCCAATGCAACAGAAGCCGTTCCTTTACCCGATGGAGGAGAAAAAGCACTTCAGTCAAGTAACGAATTTACTATTTCCGAAGATGCATCCGAATTCACTCAATCGGCAAAAGAAGCTTATGAATCAGTATTAAAGTATGCCGGTGCTTCCTTAAAATATGATGATGTCGATAAACGCATCATAGCCAACGTTCGCAACGGAGATTATACGGCAGACGGCAGCAATGGCAGTGAAAAGGGACTCATTGATAAAGCCAGCGATGTAGGTGGCTGGCCGGAATATAAAAAGGAAACCGGTCCAAAAGACGCCGACGGCGACGGCATCCCTGATGAATGGGAGACTGCCAACGGTTTGAACCCCAAAAGTAAGGCCGACGGTGCCAAATATACTCTAAGTAAAACGTATACCAATCTGGAGGTTTACCTCAACAGTCTGGTAGAAACGTTGTATCCCAACAAATAAATCGTCTATATCCCCAAACAGTTAAAAGATAATGAAGCAGAAAATATCTCTATTTTATGTAGCTATTGCATTCAGCATCGCAGGATTATGTACCTCATGCTCTTCCGACGATCCTGTAGATGATACAGGTGGAGGAACAAATAATCCAGGTGGGACATCTTCTGATGTCAAGCAACTGGATTATGGAGAACTTCTTGCTTTCCCATACGCCGAAGGCCACGGTCGCAATACCACCGGAGGACGCGGAGGAAAAGTTTATCATGTGACTAGCCTTGAAGACGACACCAGTGGAAGTATCAGCGGAAGTCTGCGCTGGGCTATGAAACAAGACGGTCCTAAAACGATTGTATTTGATGTGTCGGGTACCATCTATTTGAAATCGGAATTAAAAACCCAGAAAGATGATCTGACCATTGCCGGACAAACATCACCGGGCGGTATCTGTATCGCCAATTACCCATTTACGATTAATTCCAGCAATATCATCATTCGTTTCATCCGTTTTCGCCCCGGAAACTCTAACGTAGACTGCGACGGATTAGGAGGTTGTGACAAACAAAATGTAATCATCGATCATTGTTCAGTAAGCTGGGGAAGCGATGAATGTCTTTCTGTCTATGGTATGCAAAATTCTACCGTACAATGGTGTTTAGCTTATCAAGCCTTACGTGTGACTGATGTAAAGATCAATGCTGCCACAGGTAAATTCGCTTCTCACGGATATGGCGGTAACTGGGGAGGAAACTATGCCTCTTACCACCATAACCTGATAGCCCATTGCGAAAGCCGTGTTCCACGCCTTGGTCCCCGATATACTACATTAGCACTGAACAACAACGATGGAGAGCGAGTGGATATGCGCAACAATGTTTACTACAATTGGGGAGGCGAAGGCTGCTACGGTGGTGAAGCGCAACACGTGAATATCGTTAACAACTACTACAAGCCAGGCCCCGGAACCGATGAAAGCGGTAAAGCAGACCGTGCTTACCGTATCGCCAAGCCGGATGTATATCCGGAAAATTACTCCGGCGAAGCTTACAAAAAATGGCTTCAAACTTGGGGGAAGTTTTATATCGACGGAAATAAAGTGGTAGGCAATACGACTGTTAGCAATGATAACTGGACAAAAGGCGTATTTGAACAAATGGATAATAAAAACTGTGCAACTACGGAGCTTTGGAACCAACATACCCAGATAAAATCAAGTTCACCGGTAGTTAAGACAGGAAATGTAAGAACTCATACGCCGGATGAGGCTTATGAACGTGTGATGAGCTATGCAGGAGCCAGCAACTATCGTGATAAAGTCGACGAGTTGATAATTAGCGACGTTAAAAACAGAAAAGCAAGTTGCACGGGAGATGCCAG
>ERZ1035041.547-NODE-547-length-16711-cov-4.850324_pt1 | contig 16711 bp, 14 predicted proteins | sample MGYA00520684_ERZ1035041 | MGnify/ENA primary metagenome ERZ1035041 (study PRJEB33766, sample SAMN09781699) | gut metagenome | biome: gut microbiome | host: Homo sapiens | place: Madagascar | study: EMG produced TPA metagenomics assembly of the PRJNA485056 data set... | reverse complement strand
ACCCATTCGTCTTTCTTTTTATTCTACTTTGTAACATATCTATTGTAATCCTACAGCGTTTACTGCTGGAATCAATGACGGCCTCTTGTACCAATGGGTCAGATGTTATAAAATGAAAGGGTATCAGGGATTGGCCGCACAACGAAAAGGCCGACCACCCAAGGAGCCTGACATGAAGAAGAAAATAGTACCAGCAGAACTGACCCCTTCAGAGCGAGAAGAGATGATTCGGCTCAGAGCAGAAAACGAACATCTGAGAGCGGAGAATGCTGTAATAAAAAAGAGATTGCCTTGAGAGAAGAGAGATGCGCAGCGCAACTCAAGGCGAAAAAGCTGCGATCGTCCAAGAACTCCGCAAAGAAGGACACAGACTGAATGATTTGTTAGATGCAATCGGGCTGTCCAGATCAACGTATTATTACGAACTCGGCCGAACGGATAAAGTTGAAGAAAGAAATGCCGAGTTATCGTCTGAAATTGCTGTTATTTTCAACGAGAGCAGAAAAAGATACGGCGTAAGACGGGTACACCATGAGCTTCTGAACCGTGGGTTTCAGGTGAATCACAAGCGTGTTCAGCGAATTATGAACCAGCTTAAACTGTTCGGCAAACGTCCAAAGGAGAAGTACCATTCCTACAAAGGTGATGTCGGCAAGGTTGCCGATAACATTATTAACCGAGATTTCAGCACCGAGAAGCCTATGCAAAAATGGACAACCGATGTGTCACAGTTCAATCTGTCTTGGGGCAAGTGCTATATTTCTCCGATTCTGGATATGAACACAAATGAGATTATTTCTTACAACCTCTCGACCAGCCCTAATATGGAGCAGATAAGAGATATGCTGAACAAGGCATTTGAACGCTTTCCCTCTGTACAAGGTCTGGTCATGCACTCGGATCAGGGCTGGCAGTACCAGCAAGCATTCTACCGTGGCGAACTTCAGAAGCACGGAATCATTCAATCCATGTCCCGAAAGGGCAACTGCTACGACAATTGCATTATGGGGACCTTCTTTGGCAGGTTTAAAAATGAAGTGTTCTATGGATTTGAGAAGGATTATTCCTCCTTTGAAGCCTTCTCCAATGCGATTGCCGAGTATATTGACTATTACAATAACAGCAGAATCCAAGCAAAAACAAAATGGATGCCTCCCTCTAAATTCAGAGAAGCATCCATGATGGAATATTAATTATTCAATTTTGATCCAGTGTCCAGAATACTGGGTACATATCAACGGTGAGCGGCTTTAATGCTGCTTCTATTTATCCTTTGGCAATCTCCAGATAAACGCTAATCTCCAGGATCATTACCATTGAAGGAATATGGACCGCTACACTGGCCGGGTCTTGGCGTAGTTGACGATGTGCGCCCGGAGGACTGCGATTTCTGCCATTCGCTTCTCAGCGGATTTGATTGTTCAAATGAAGAATCACTTATTCTCCGGCAGGTGCCACTTCCAATCGAGGATCTCCGGCATATCCTGACCGACCTCGTGGATGTAGTTCTTGTGCTCCACCAGCTTGTCGTTCATCTGCTGGACGAGGTATGCACCGCGGTTGCCCAGCTGGGGCAGATGCAGGACGGCATCCTTGACCAGATGGAAGCGGTCGATCTCGTTCTGCACACGCATATCGAACGGCGTGGTGATGGTGCCCTCCTCCTGATAGCCATGGACGCTCAGGTTGCGGTTTGTGCGCTCGTAGGTCAGCTCATGCACAAGCGTGGGATAGCCGTGGAACGCGAAGATGATGGGCTTGTCCTTGGTGAACAGGGCGTTGTAGTCTGCATCGGACAGGCCGTGGGGGTGCTTGGTGTTCGGCTCCAGCTTCATCAGGTCCACAACGTTGACGACCCGGATCTTCAGTTCCGGCAGAGCATCCCGCAGGATGGTGACAGCCGCCAGAGTCTCCAGCGTGGGCGTATCGCCGCAGCAGGCCATGACGATGTCCGGCTCTTCGCCTGCATCGGTGGAAGCCCAATCCCAGATGCCGACACCCTGCGTGCAGTGCTTGACGGCCTGTTCCATCGTCAGCCACTGCGGACGGGGATGCTTGGACGTGACCAGTACGTTGACATAATCCCGGCTGCGGATGCAGTGATCAAAGCAGCTCAGCAGGCAGTTGGTATCCGGCGGCAGGTACAGGCGGACGACATCTGCCTTTTTATTTGCGATATGGTCGAGGAAGCCGGGATCCTGATGGGTGTAACCGTTGTGGTCCTGCTGCCAGACGTTGGAAGAGAGGATCAGGTTCAGGGACGCGATGCTCTGCCGCCACGGCAGCTGGTTGCAGACCTTGAGCCACTTGGCGTGCTGTGCCACCATGGAGTCCACAACACGGATGAAGCTCTCGTAGCTTGCAAAGAAGCCGTGACGACCGGTCAGCAGATAGCCTTCCAGCCAGCCCTCGCACAGATGCTCGGACAGCATGGAGTCCATGATGCGGCCATCGTTGGCGAGGAACTCATCATTCGGAACGATGGTGGAGTTCCAGTCGCGCTCGGTCGCTTCAAAACACTTGTACAGGCGGTTGGACATCGTCTCGTCCGGTCCGAAGATGCGGAAGTTCTTGGCATCGGCATTCAGCTTGAACACATCGCGGATATAGCCGCCCAGCTCGATCATATCCTGCTTCTCGACACTACCGGGGAATGGAATATCCACGGCGTACTGCTTGAAGTCCGGGGTGCGCAGGTCGCGCAGCAGTTTGCCGCCGTTGGCGTGGGGATTGGCTGCAATGCGGCGGTCGCCGGTGGGAGCCAGCTCCTGCAATTCGGGAATGAGCGTGCCGTTCTCATCAAACAGCTCTTCCGGGTGGTAGCTGCGCAGCCACTCTTCGATCTGCTTCAGATGCTCTTCCTGATGCGGCGTGCCAAGGGTGATATCAATGGGAACCTGATGAGCGCGGAAGGTGCCCTCGATGGGTTTGCCGTCCACCACCTTCGGGCCGGTCCAGCCCTTGGGAGTGCGCAGAACGATCATCGGCCACTGGATGTGACCCATCTTCTCGCCGGAGCGGGCACGTTTCTGGATGTCGTGGATCTCATTGATGACGATATCCAGCGTATCGGCCATCTTGGCGTGCATCGTCATAGGGGCGTCGCCCTCGACGAAATAGGGTTTCCAGGAGCAGCCCTTGAAGAAGCTCTCGATTTCCTCATGGGTCATGCGGCCAAAGACGGTGGGGTTGGAGATCTTGTAGCCATTCAGGTGCAGGATGGGCAGCACCGCACCGTCGCCCACGGGGTTCAGAAATTTGTTGGACTGCCAGCTGGTGGCCAGAGGGCCGGTCTCGGCTTCGCCGTCGCCCACGGTGCAGGCAACGATCAAATCGGGGTTATCGAAGGCTGCGCCGAAGGCATGGGCGATGGAGTAACCCAGCTCGCCGCCCTCGTTGATGGAACCCGGTGTTTCGGGGGCAACGTGGGAGGAGATGCCGCCGGGGAAAGAGAACTGCTTGAACAGTTTCTTCATGCCCTCTTCATCACGGCTGATGTTGGGGTAGACTTCGCTGTAGGTGCCGTCCAGATAGGCGTTGGCAACAAAGAAGTTGCCGCCGTGACCGGGGCCGGAGATCAGAATCAAGTCCTGGTCGTACTTCTTGATGATGCGGTTCAAATGCACATAGACAAAGTTCTGGCCGGGCACGGTACCCCAGTGGCCGACGATTTTGCGCTTGACGTCCTTGCGCTTCAGCGGACGGCGAAGCAGAGGGTTGTCCAGCAGATAAAGCTGGCCGGCCGCCAGATAGTTGCTGGCACGCCAGTAAGCGTCAATTTTCTGCAGTTCGGGTTGTGTCATAGATAGCCTCCTTTGTGATTGTTATTTAATGCAAAAGCGCCTGCAAAACAGCCTTCTTCCAGCCTGCGTAGCGGGCATCATGCTCCTGCGGTGTCATTTTTGGGGTATAGCTGCGGCGCTGCATACCATCGTAGACCGTGCCGGGATTGTACAAACCGCTGGCAAAGCCTGCGGCACAGGCCGCGCCGAAGCCAGAAAGCTCCTGAATATCCGGCACACTGACCTCCACACCAGCCATATCGGACTGGAACTGCATCAGATAGCCGTTGGCCGTGGGACCGCCGTCCACACGCAGTTCCGCCAATGCCAGACCTGCGTCCTGCGCCATGCGCAGCACCAGATCCGTAATCTGGTAGGCAATGCACTCCACCCCGGCTTTAACGATTTCCGCCCGACCGGTGGTGCGGGTAATGCCGGTCAATAGCCCCGTTGCCTCGCTGTCCCAGTAGGGTGCGCCCAGCCCGGTAAAAGCCGGGACAAAATAGGTTTTGTCCGCAGGGTTTGCGCTGCGGGCCAGCGTTTCACTCTCGGCGTCGCCTGCCAGCAGGGCAACATCCTTTTTCAGCCATGTAATGACCGCACCGGTGTAGTTCAGATTACCCTCCAGTACATACTCCACCTTGCCATTCAGACCCCATGCAAGGCTGGTGGCAAGACCGTTCCGGCTTGTGACAAGCTTTTCGCCGGTCTGCATCATCACGCTGGAGCCGGTGCCATAGGTGGCTTTCGTCTGCCCCGGTTTGATACAGTTCTGCCCCAGCAGAGCGGCGTGGCTGTCTCCCAGTACACCGCAGATGGGAATGGCTTTCGGCAGAAAACCACTCAGCGTGGTGGTGCCGAACAGGCTGTCGCTCATGCAGACCTCTGCCAGACAATGACGCGGCACACCGTAGAGTGTGCACAACTCATCGTCCCATTGCAAGGTGCGGATATTAAACAGCTGCGTGCGGCTTGCATTGGAGTAATCTGTCTTGAAGCTGCGTTCCTCGCTCAAGCGGCTGACAAGATAACTGTCGATTGTGCCAAGCGCCAACCGTTCTTTTGCGGCCAACGCGGCGGCTTCGGGGTGGTTTTGCAGAATCCACGCCATTTTGGATGCGGAAAAATACGGTGACAGCGGCAGACCGGTTTTCTCACGCACCGCTTCGGCATGGGACGCCAGCGTATCACAGATTTCTTTTGCGCGGGCGCACTGCCAGACGATTGCCTGCCCGACCGGGGTACCGTCCGCCCTATCCCACGCGGCAACGGTTTCGCGCTGGTTGCTTATGCCCATTGCCGCAATCTGTGCGGGGTCAATCCCGGCCTTTTCGGCAACCTCACGGCATACAACCAGCACATTTGCGTAGATTTCCTCCAAATCGTGGCTGACCCAGCCTTTTTCGTTGATATACTGCCGATGAGGTCGATCGGCACGGGCGGTCAGGCGACCCGCCGCATCAAACAGCATAGCCTTGGTTCCCTGCGTGCTCTGGTCAACCGATAAAATGAACTGTTCCATACACCGCCCCATTCAGCCGTTCAGCAAATCGGCGGCGGTTTTTGCGATTCCTGCAGCGTTCAAGCCATAATAATCGAACACCTCTTTGGAAGTGCCCGTGATAACCGGCGCGTCAGGCAGGGAGAGATTCTTCATCTTGCGCGGGCAGACTTCGCTGACAACCTGTGCCACCATGCTGCCCAGCCCGCCGAACGGTGCGTGTTCCTCCACAGTGACAACGACTTTCGCATTCTGTGCTGCTTTGATGACAGCTTCTTTATCCAGCGGCTTGACGCAGTACATATCCAGTACCGTGGCTGAGATGCCCTGCTCTTTCAGCAGATTGGCGGCATCCAGCGCGGGGCGAACCATCTCGCCGCAGGCGATGATGGCAACATCGGTCCCCTCGGCCAGAACCGTGGCCTTATCCATTGTAAAGGGGCAGTTTTCCTCGGTATAAATATCCTCCACCGGGTTGCGACCCACACGCAGATAGGCGGGCTTTTTATCCTGCAGCAGCGCTTCAATCAATTTTGCTGTCTGGAAACGGTCACTCGGCAGATAGACGCGCATATTGGGGATGGCGCTCATAGCGGCAATGTCCTGCGCGCTGTGATGACTCATACCCAGTGCACCGTAACTGACGCCGCCGGAAATGCCGATGAGCGTCACATTTGTGTTGGAGTAGGCGCAGTCGATTTTGGCCTGCTCATAGCTGCGGGTGGACAGGAAACACGCCGGGGAGGCGGCAAAGGCTTTTTTGCCGCAGCTTGCCAAGCCCGCTGCCACGCTGACGAGATCCTGCTCGGCAATGCCCATCTCGACAAACTGCTCAGGGTAGGTATCGGCAAATTTGGAAAGGCTGGCACTGCCGCGGCTGTCGCTGCACAGCACGGTGATGCTCTTATCCTCGGCGGCGGCTTTCAGCAGTGTATCGCAGATAGCCTGACGATTGGGAATTTTGTTAGCCATTCTGAACTACCTCCTTTCGCGCAGCAAAATCCGCGAGTATCTGTTTATATTCTTCCTCGTTTGGCAAGTGATGGTGCCAATCGGCCTTGTTTTCCATCAGGGCGCTGCCGTAGCCCTTGGTGGTGTTGGCGATAATCACAGTGGGCTGCCCCTTGTGGTGTTTCGCGGCAGTAAACGCCGCATCCATGGCTTCAATGGAATCGCCGTCCACGCTGATGACATTCCAGCCGAATGCCGCCCAGCGCTGTTCCTGACTGTCCTGCTTCATCACGTCCTCGGTGCAGCCGGAGATCTGCAGGCGGTTGCGGTCCACCACGGCGCAGAGATTATCCAGCTTGTAGTTGGACGCTGCCATAGCGCCCTCCCAGACGGACCCCTCGGCCAATTCTCCGTCGCCCATCACGGTGTAAACGCGGTAATCTTTCTTGTCCATCTTACCGGCCAGCGCCATGCCGACGCAGACCGGCAGACCGTGGCCAAGCGAGCCGGAGTTCATCTCAATGCCGTTGAGCTTATTGTTGGGGTGCCCGATGTAGGGCGAACCAAATTTGGAAAACCGCGCCTTGATGTCATTCAAATCCAGAAAGCCGCAGTCGGCCAGCACGGCGTACAGAGCCTCTACCGCGTGACCCTTGCTCAACACAAAGCGGTCACGGTTCGGGTCGGCAGTGGTTTCGGGCGTGATGCGCAGATGGTTTTTGTACAGCACCAGCAGCGTGTTGAGCACGCTCATATCGCCGCCGATGTGACCGCCGCCGCCCGCCATGATAATGTCCACAACATCGCGGCGCAGGTCCCAGCTTTTCAGTTCCAGTTCATGCAGATTCATTTTCATTCACCCCGCAGATAGGCTTTGACTTTTTCTTCAATCGGATCATACAAATCAGGCTTGATGCCGATATACTTGCAGGCTTCATACAGTACCGGCACAACGTCCTTGTGAATGCCGACACAGTGATGGATATAGGGGCCCTCGACAATTTTAGCCTCCAGCCGCTTGATGTTCTCGACCTCGACCCAAAGATATGTTCCCATGCCGTTCGGACCGTCAATGCCCTTGGCATTTCCCAGCAGCAGGCTGTACTCGCCGTTGTCACCGTCAAAACGGGCCAGCGTCAGGTCGCCGTGCTTGGCCTCGGCTGTGATAGCACCGGGATAGTCAAACGCCAGCGGGTAGGTGATGCAGGGCTTGCAGCTCGCCACCGACAGCGGCCACGGGCCGCAGTGCTGCAGCAACTCGCCGTTTTCCACATCGGGGTGGCGAATCGTCCAGTCTGCAAAGAAGCCGCGGGTGTCATCGTTGGCGGCAGCCTCGACCAGCAGTGCGGTGACGGCACCGTGAATATCGGTTTCGCATACGATGGGGATTCCCTTGTCGTTCAGCAGCGCATTGGCAGCGCAAGGCATAATACCCAGCTCGCTCTGCAGGGCGTTCCAGCACTGAATCGCACCGGCATTGCAGTGGTATTTCTTAATCAGGCGCTCCATGGCAACGGCCAGGCCGGCAATGTTTGTCAGCTGCTCATCGTTGACCTTGATTTCCATCTTTTCGCGGCAATAGGCAATCGTCGCGTTGACTTCCTCGCCGTCGGCAATGGCTTTTTTGACCTCGGCAGTCAGCTCCGGCAGGGGAATGGGCGCAAGTTGGATATTGAATTTTTCAAGCAGCTCGCCCTCGTTGCACATCGTGGACCAGAAGTCATACGGACGAGGGCCGATTTGCAGAATGCGGATATTCTTAAAGGTCTTTACCACGTTGCAGACTGCAAGGAAATCCTTGATACCGCGTTCAAAGACAGGGTCATTCAGGCGGCAGTTTGTCATATAAGTAAACGGTACGCCGAAGCGGCGCAGCACCTTGCCGGTGGCAAACAGACCGCACTGGGTATCACGCAGGCGGACGCCGTTCGGCTCGGGACGCTCATCCAGCGGCCCCCACAGCAGCACCGGCACGCCCAGTTCCTTGGCAAGGCGGGCGCACTCGTACTCGGTGCCGAAGTTGCAGTGCGGCAGGAACAGACCGTCAATCTTGGCAGCCTTGAATTTTTCCACAATCTTCAAGCGGTCATTTTCATCGTAGAGTAGACCCTCCTCGTTGATGTCGTCAATGTCCACAAAATCAACGCCCAACTCCCGCAGGCGGTCGGCGATCAGGCCGCGGTATTTGATGGCATCAGGTGCAGAGAAAATGCTGCGCCGTGTCGGGGCAAAGCCCAGCTTGATGGGTTTCATTGTCAGGACCTCCTTAATCTTTGATGGTGGCTTCAGTGTACCATGTTGTCTGCCCTGTGCCCCGACCAAGCGGAATTTTCCCTGCAAGTTTGTCGAAACCGAAAAAAAGGCATCCCGAATTTATCTGTTTTGCACAAGAAACATCCGCCGATTTGTCTTCTTCACTAAATTATTTAGATGATTTAGTTGACGAAGTTCCCGGTTTTGCGATACAATAGAAAAAAAGACAGGAGGTTTTCGCGATGAAGGTAACGGCCAAGGAAATTGCGCAGCAATTGGGTCTTTCACAGGCTGCGGTGTCTCTGGCACTGCGGGGAAGGCCCGGCGTCAGTGAGGCCACCCGGCGGCAGGTGCTTGCCAAGGCTCAGAAACTGGGCTTTGCACCCCCGGAGCATGCACAGGAAGATCCGTCCAACATGATTCAGCTTGTCATATTCAAGCGGCACGGCAAGGTCGTGGCAGACACTCCGTTTTTTCAGCAGTTGACGGAGGGTGTGGCCGAGCGGGCGCAGGAGCTGGGGTATCACCTTTCAGTGACCTTCTTTTATGCCAGCCAGGACGCCGCCGAACAGCTTCATAGTCTGCGTACACTGAAAAGCGTCGGTATTGTGCTGCTGGCCACCGAGATGCGCAGTCATGATATGGAGCTGTTCGCCGGCATTGATCTTCCCATCGTTCTGCTGGACAATTATTTCCCGTCTGTACGTTATGATTCTGTTGGTATTGACAACCGATACGGAGCATGGAACGCTGTCCGCTATCTGATTGAATGCGGTCACATCCAGCTGGGCTACCTGCACAGCAGCGTGGAGATCCGCAACTTTGCCGAGCGGTATGATGGGTATCTGTACGGCTGCCGTAGCCTGCCTGAGGGTGTCGCCAAGGATTCCTCCCGGCGAATCGTCCGGGTGGGAAGCTCCGCCGAAACCGCCGCCAAGGACATGCGGGCCTATCTTGCCACGGAACCCATGCTGCCCAGCGCCTTTTTTGCGGACAACGACCAGATTGCGGCTGGCTGCTGCCGTGCTTTATTAGAGGAAGGGATTCGCATTCCGCAGGATATTTCCATCATTGGGTTTGATGATTCCAGTATCTGCACCATGATGTCCCCCCAGCTTACCACCATGGGTGTCCACAAAAAGCGCATGGGTGGTTTGGCCGTCAGCCGCCTGCACGAGCGGCTTCAATATCATACGCCAGAAAATGTGCGGACTCTGATTCAGCCCTCCATCGTAGTTCGGGGCACCGTCCGGAACCGGAATGCATCGGATCCGAGCCGGTAATCTTTATTGGCTTTAGTAAATACTTTAGTAAATTCTCCAGCTCTCCCCGTTTCTCTTATCAAGAATTACCAAATCCCCCTCTGTTTTTTGCCCACATTCGCCAAAAGATTTTTCTTTTCTGCACAGCATCGTTCCAAAGCAAGGATTTTTGCTATAATAGGGATGCAACAAGGCCGGCGCGATGTTCACGAACCGATGCCGGATACAGACAAGAAAGAAAAGGAGAGGATCAATCATGGCAAGCAAGTATGATGGATTGGCCCGCATCATTATTCAGAATGTAGGCGGCAAACAAAACATCAACAGCATCACCCACTGCATCACCCGGCTTCGCTTCAAGCTCAAGGACGAAAGCAAGGCCAACACCGACATCCTGAACCAGACCGACGGCGTTATCAAGGTCATTCAGGCCAACGGTCAGTATCAGGTAGTCATCGGCAACACCGTGGGCGAGGTCTATGACGCAGTGCTGGAGGTCGGACATCTGCAGGGCGCAGGCGTTGTGGACGAGGACGGCAACGCTGTGAAAGGCGGCGAGCAGGGGAGCGGCAAAAAGAACATTGCCACAGTACTCATCGACATGATCTCCGGCATCATGGCACCCACCATCACGCTGCTGGGTGCCTCCGGTATCATCAAAGGTCTGCTGACGCTGCTGACCTTCTTCCACGTTCTGGATTCCTCCAGCGGCGCGTACATGATCTGGTACACCGTTGCCGATGGTTTCTTCTACTTCCTGCCGGTCATTCTGGGTTACACCGCCGCCAAGAAGTTCAAGATGAACGAATTCACCGGCATGGCGCTGGGCATTTCCCTGTGCTATCCCACCATGGTGGCTCTGAAATCCGGCGAGGCACTGGGCACCGTGCTGACCGGCTCCGCCTTTGAGATGAGCTATTACACCACCTTCTTCGGTCTGCCGGTGATTTTCCCCAAATCCGGCTACACCTCCTCGGTTATCCCCATCGTCCTGTGCTGCTTCTTCGCTGCCAAGCTGGAAAAGTGGCTCAACAATCACCTGTCTGACATGATCAAGGCGTTCATCACCCCGGTCTGCGTTCTGGTCGTCATGTCCAGCCTGACTTACCTGGTCATCGGTCCTGTTTCCGGTGTCATCTGCGCTGTGCTGACCCTCTGCTTCGAGACTCTGTTCAACATTCCCGTCATCGGCGCAACGCTGGGCTGCGCACTGGTCGGCACCTTCTGGCAGGTTCTGGTCATCTTCGGTTTCCACTGGTCCATCATTCCTCTGGGTTACATCAACATTGCGAACCTTGGCTATGACTTCATCATGCCCGGCACCTTCGCCACTCCCTTCGCACAGGCCGGTGCTGTTCTGGGCGTGATCCTGCGCACCCGCGACCAGAAGCTGAAGAAAATCGGCATCCCCGCGTTCATCTCCTGCATGTTCGGCATCACGGAACCCACGCTTTACGGTATCAACCTGCCCAAGAAGGAGCCCTTCGTCATTGCCTGCGTTGCCTCCGGCATTGCCGGCGCTTTGGTGGGCGTGCTGGGCGCGAAGCGCTACATTCCCGGCGGTCTGGGCCTGTTCGGCCTGCCCGGCTATATTGATGCCGGCAGTACCGGCCTGTTCAGCATGTGGGTCGTGCTGGCCGCCTCGGTTTTGGCCTTTGTCATCGCTCTGGCTGGCACGCTGGTTCTGTATAAAGAGGACTGATTTTCCCCCTGCCATGCCGTCACTTGTGGAATGGCAAAAACAACGGCATGGTCGTGCAGGTCACGGCCATGCCGTTGTTTGCAATACATATCAAGGAGGTTTTTTGTATGAGTATCTTCCCCAAAAACTTTCTGTGGGGCGGTGCCACCGCCGCCAACCAGTGTGAAGGCGCTTACAATGTCGATGGACGCGGCCTTTCCACGGTGGATGTGATCCCCTTTGGTCCCGACCGAATGAAGGTCTCCCGCGGGCAGATGAAAATGCTGGCCTGTGATGAGGAACACCGCTATCCCGCCCACGAGGCCGTCGATCTGTATCATCACTACAAAGAGGATATCGCCCTGTTTGCTGAGATGGGTTTCAAGGTCTACCGTTTTTCCATCGCATGGACGCGCATCCTGCCCAACGGCGATGATGCGGTCCCCAACGAGGCCGGTCTCGCCTTCTATGACAGCCTGATCGATGAATGCCGCAAATACGGCATCGAGCCGCTCATTACGATTTGCCATTTTGATACGCCCATCGCCCTCATCAAAAAATACGGCGGCTGGAAAGACCGACGTATGATTGATGCCTACCTGCATTACTGCGAGGTGATCTTTGACCGGTACAAAGGGCGCGTTCACTATTGGCTGACCTTCAATGAAATCAATATGCTGCTCCATATGCCGTTCATGGGGGCGGGCGTGCTGTTTGAGGAAGGTGAAAACGAACTGGAGGTCAAATACCGGGCCGCCCACTACGAAATCGTGGCCAGCGCCCGCGCCGTAAAACTGGCCCATGAAATGATGTCCGATGCCATGATGGGCTGCATGCTGGCCGCCGGACAGTATTACCCCTTCACCTGCCGTCCCGATGATGTGTACACCGCCATGGAGGCTGACCGGGACAACTACTTCTTCATTGATGCACAGGCACGGGGCGAATATCCTGTCTGGGCCTGGAAACGTATGGAGCGCGCCGGCATCACACTGGACTGCACCGCAGACGATCTTGCCGTGATGAAGGAAGGAACGGTGGATTTTATTTCCTTCAGCTACTATGCCAGCCGTGCGGCCTCCGCCGACCCCGAAACGGTAAAGAAGTACCGCAAGCCGGGTAATGCGGCCATCATGTCTCTGAAAAACCCCTATCTGGACGCCAGCGAATGGGGCTGGCAGATCGATCCGCTGGGCCTGCGCATCACCATGAATACCCTGTACGACCGCTACCGGAAACCGCTGTTCATCGTGGAGAACGGGCTTGGCGCTGTGGACACCGTGGAAGCGGACGGTTCCATCCACGACCCTTACCGCATCGACTATCTGCGCGCCCACATTGAGGCAATGGGCAAAGCCATCTCGCAGGATGGTCTCCCCCTGCTGGGTTACACGATGTGGGGACCGATCGATTTAGTTTCCGCCTCCACCGGCGAGATGAAAAAGCGGTATGGGTTCATCTATGTTGACAAAGACAACGACGGCAACGGAACACTGACACGCCGCCGCAAGGACAGCTTCTACTGGTACAAAAAGGTGATCGCCTCCAACGGCGAGGACCTGGATTGAGGAGGGTATGGTATGGCTTTACAGGTTTCCCCTGATCACAGCCATCTGACGCAGAATGGCAAGCCTTTTTTCTGGCTGGCCGATACCTGCTGGAGCGCTTTTACCAATATATCAGACGATGATTGGCAGGAATATCTGGATCTGCGCGCCCGGCAGGGTTTCAATGTGTTGCAAATCAACGCGCTGCCCCAATGGGACCGCTGCGGAACACTGGAAAACCGCCACCCTTTCCCGTTCCGCGAAGGTGAACTGTACGACTTTTCAAGGATCCTGCCGGAGTATTTCGCTCATGCCCGCTCCATGTGCCGCGCCGCCGTGGACAAGGGTTTTACGCTGGCCATCGTGGTCATGTGGTGCAATTATGTGCCGGACACCTGGGCCAGCCATATCTTCGGCGGCAATGTAATGCCTCCCGAAGCCGTGGAACCGGTCGTCAGAACCATCTGCGACAGTTTTAACGAGTTTGATCCGGTCTACATTGTCAGCGGCGACACCGGCTTTGACAGTGAAGCGTCCATCCAGCGTTACCGACTGGTCACTGATCTGATGGATCGCTACGCGCCGGGTCTGCTGAAAGCCTACCACATCAAGGGACGCTACGATGGACTTCCGCAGGAATTTGGCGAGCGGGCGGATCTGTACCTGTATCAGTCCGGCCACAATGCAGCCGGGCAGGAGATGGCCCACCTTCTGGCGGAGAGCTTTGCCGCACGCACGCCACGCCGTCCTGTCATCAACAGCGAGCCCTGCTACGAGCAGATGGGATACAGCCACAAGGCTTACGGGCGTTTTCGCCGTACCGAAACCCGCTGGGCGCTGTGGAACAGCCTGTTATCCGGCGCGGGAGCAGGAATCACCTACGGTGCCCACGGCGTATGGAACTGGCAAAAGCCCGATATGCCCAAAAATCCGCATGGAGGCGAGGGATTCCTGCAGGCGCTTCCCTGGTATGATGCCGTACTTCTTCCGGGCGTAGCAGATTTCCGCTTTGCAAAGAGGTTCTTCGAAGAGTTATCCATCACGGCCCCCGTTCCCTGCCAGAATATCCTTGCCCAATATGCGGATTTCATTCGTGCGGCCCGCTCCGGAGAGCATACCATTCTGTACGTTCCCACCAACGCGCCACTCACGCTCCACGGCGACTGGAGCACTTGTTCCGTCACCGCTATTGAACCGGAAACAGGCGATACCCAGCGGCTGGAACCCCGCTTTGACGGCAGCGTCACCGTCCTGCCCATGCATCATTTCCTGCAGGATGTGCTGATTGTGCTGCAACCCCAGCAACCGTCTTAAAAGTCAGAGGCTGTTGCAAAATAAAAATGCGATAGCAGCTTACACAAAGAAATAGTGCAAAAACAGAAACCCAGAACCCTTTTTGAGCCGTTTTGGCCCTGAAAAGGTTCCGGGTTTTGTGCATTTTTTTCAGAGAGCTATTTTCCAACAGCCCCGCTTTGTGTTTTACAGTTCTCCCAGAATCTTCAAAAACTCATCAAACCGATAAGCACCCTCCAGATGGAGGTCTTTATTCTGGAACACCATGTAATAACGATACTGGCTCCCGGCTGCATTCTGCCATGCACGGCCCAGTTTGATCTTCTCACGGGACTCGGCATTTTCCAACTGGTCGCCCTTGGTTTCCACCAGCAGCACCTTTCCACTGTTGGTCATTACGATAAAGTCCGGATAGTGGTTGCGGAAAGCATTCAGGCAGAACGCGTTCCGTCCGCTGGTGGGATTGCGATGCCACCAGCGGACACTATCAATACCAGTCAACGCCATTGCCATGTCGTACTCGAAATTATCGTCCAGCTCACATTCCTGCTTGTACAGGCTCTTGGTCAGGGAGGAAGCCTTGCCGGACAAGGTGATAAGCGATGTCAGCTTGAACCGGGGTTCGGTGACGATTTTACCCACCTCCAGCCAGTTATAGAAGTTCTCCCTTGCGGTTTTCTCTTGCAGCTTGATGATGTGATCGCAGATCTTATTGGCAAAGTTGACGGGCATCTGCTCCAGTGCGTCCAACTGGTCTTGGTTCATGCCGTCAATATCATACGGGTAAGGAGTGGATAGCACCTGCCCCTCGCTGATGCTGTTGGTGCTGGGCTTGTAGCTTTTGATCTCAGCCATACCGCAGGGCTCGCAGCCCCATGCGTGGTCGATGAGAATTTCTGCATCCACGCCGAAAATCTCATACAGACGATCTTCTCCATGGATGGAGAACCGTGCCAAGTCCCCCATGGTGTAGATGCCATGAGCTTCCAGCCGCTTGACGGTGCCGGGACCGGTCATCCAGAAATCCGTCAGGGGTCTGTGGTTCCACAGCAGATACCGATAGGACTGCTCATCCAGTTCCGCAATGCGGACACCATCTTTGTCTGCCGGGATGTGCTTTGCCACAATGTCCATGGCCAGCTTTGCAAGGTAGAGGTTGGTGCCGATGCCTGCCGTTGCGGTGATGCCGGTGTTGTACAGCACCTCCCGCACCATGGTCATGGCAAGTTCATGGGCGCTCATGTGATAATAAGGCAGATAGCCCGTCACATCAATGAAAACCTCGTCGATGGAGTAGGGGTAAATGTCTGTCGGGGACACATATTTGAGGTAGGTCTTGTAGATCTGGGTGGACACATCCAGATACCGCTGCATCCGGGGCGGCGCAACAATATAGCTCAGCCCCAGCGCCGGGTCTGCGTTCAGGGCGTTGGCATCGAAAGAGGTGCTGGCAAAGCGGTACTTGCCATCCTCCCCACGCACTGCCTTGTGTTGTTGGATGGCAGTTTGCAGCCGCTGGGCGTTGACCTCTTTCACCCGCTGAACGGCTTCAAACAGCCGCGCTCTGCCGGGAATCTTGTATGCTTTTAAGGAGGGCGACACCGCAAGGCAGATGGTCTTTTCGGTGCGGGATGCGTCTGCCACCACCAGATTGGTGGTCAGAGGGTCCAGATGGCGGTCTACACACCAATAGCATACCTGTCGCAATTTTTGTTATACACAATCCATTTGTGTTTATTCAACGCCAGTCGGGTGATTTCAATGTAGAAAATTTTTGCGCGTATCTTTGGTCAAAAAAGCAATGGTCTTTTGGGACGGTACATGGTACAATAGCAAATGTTGTGCCCCTTGGCACATGAACGAAGGTAAAAGGAGCTGCTGAACGTGGATACGATCTATCTGCTGCCCGGTGAGGAACGCTGCGTTGATTTTCGAGATGTCAATGGAATCCCGAAGGTACACTACACCTACTGCTCTTTCCGTGGCAGACTTTTCAACTGCACCTGCTGCACAAAGGACGAAGCGCAACGGCTGTGTGAAGATTGGCTTGTAAAACAGGACCGCTGCTATATAAACTAAAAAAGCCTCCGAGGACAGCTCCCAAATGGGAAGAGTCCTCGGAGGTATTCGTTTAGCGGGTGTTCTGCTGTCTGCGAGCGTCCTTCCGCACAGCTTTCTGTCCGCATCAAAGATATTTTCGGATGGTCGGAACAAGGATATTCCGATTGATTAACTTTGCGATACTGTTCATGTTGTAATTGGTTCATTGCAGTTTCAGCTTACAACAAAAAATGAGATAGGCATCCCCTTTCGGGGAAGTCTATCTCATTTTTTCGTTGGGGCTATTTTGCAACAGCCCCCCTTTTATAACAACCCTGCCTTACAGTTTGGGAGAAACGCTTAGTGCTTCAGTTCCAGCAGCGCATCGCCCTGCTTTACGG
>ERZ1035041.544-NODE-544-length-16747-cov-8.866283_pt1 | contig 16747 bp, 13 predicted proteins | sample MGYA00520684_ERZ1035041 | MGnify/ENA primary metagenome ERZ1035041 (study PRJEB33766, sample SAMN09781699) | gut metagenome | biome: gut microbiome | host: Homo sapiens | place: Madagascar | study: EMG produced TPA metagenomics assembly of the PRJNA485056 data set... | reverse complement strand
TGTTGTGTTTGCTTTAGCATTTTGTGTTATATTTTATTGGTTTATGTCTAAAAAAAAGGAAAGTGATGTGACCATACATGCAGAGTGAAGTGAATCAGGAAGAAAATTTGAATAGAATTATTACGGTTCCTAGATAAGGTTTTTTATGATGAAAACAGTATATCATATGCGGTTATGCATTGAAAATACTGTTCAGTTAAGAAATGCTGTATTTTTTAGGTGCACTAATGCGTAGAAAGCAGGTGTATGATGAGTTCAAATCATTTTTTTGTGTATGACAAAAAGACAGATTGCATATCTGCCTCATAATGGAGTATAATGGTAACGCGATTTATGAAACCCGATACATGAAATCCCTATTTCTCTTTGGACGGAGGTGGATAGGATAATTTCGATTGTACCTGACAGGTGTCAGATACTTTTGTATGAGAAGCATGGTGTCTGTTTCGTTACCACCGTGTTTGAGATATGCCCTGCATATGTTTACTGTGATGGCGAAATTAATTTTATAGACGTGTTTGGTATTTTTAGATGTTTTTACCACAGCGTGAGAAGTCACTAATTCACAGAAATTATACAGAATCATACGGGCATTGATTTCATGAAGGATTCCATCATACTTGCTGCGCCCCAGATCAATCAGGATGCCGTCCGTCTCATGAAGGAGCTTTACGGCATCGACTTTATCAAGCCCTTTGAGAAATCTTTTCTCAAAGGGCTTTTTAAATATTATTTGTATCAGGTATAATAAAACTGTCGAAGGCACAGTAATTCTGATAAGCCTGTTGCTTTTGAAAAAACAAAATAAAAATGTAATTTTTGGAGAATGAAAATGAATAACGAAATTATTATATCGCATATCAGTATGCCGTACGGAGTGTTGCATGATCAAAAATTGAATTCTGTTAAGTGCGAAAATAATCAAATGATTTTTACATTTGATATTAAAATATTTCCGCAGGATTATGTCGGCGATTGTTATAAACAGTACGAATGTTATAAGCATTGTGATATGATTGTGGCAATGAAAGAGGAGTCTTTTAACGATTTTAATTTTGTTTCGGCAACTGATAAAAACGGAAAATTTGAAGGTATTTCCTTGTCACAGGCTGAGTTTATTAATGCAATCAATAATGCTTATACAGCTGAATTTATAGATTGCTTTGCAAATAACAGCGAATTAAAAATTGAATTGAGTGTTAATTATTACAATGCTGAAAAGCAATATAGAAAATATCGAAAATTCAGTTTATGCAGTGTAGCACTCTATGCAGAAAAAGTGATTTGGAATTGGTATTGAATTAATAAAAAACTTGAAAATATGAGACCGCAATGAGTCTGAAATTGTAAAGTTTTTTCAATTGCGGTGGGGTGTTGTGTCGGCAATGAAAGTGAAATGACATTACACTCGGCGGCGGTAATCACTTTATTGAAGTTGACAAATCATCTGACGGAACATATTTTCTTGTAATTCATTCGAGCAGCCGAAATCTCGGTAAACAGGTTGCGGAAATCTATCAGAACCTTGCCGTTGATTTGCACAAGGGCAAGGAAGATTATTTCAGACAGAAAGATTATCTGCATGATGTTGAAATTTGTCAGCAGTTTGTAAAAAGAAATCGTGCCGAAATGGGAACGAAAATCCAAAAACAAGGAAAAGTGTGCCGAAATGAGAACAATATTTGATTTTTGAACTATTGTGTGCTATAATGAGAACACAATAAGTGCAGGTGATTTCAATGGTACAGAGAAAAGAATATCTTGAAAAGCTAATAGAATGGAAAGATGACGATGTTATCAAAGTGGTAACAGGCATAAGGCGATGCGGAAAATCCACACTTCTTATGCAGTATCAGGATTATCTGAAGTCAATCGGAATCGAAGAAAATCAGATTATTGCAGTAAATTTTGAAGAACTTGAATATGAAGAGCTTTGTGATTATAAGAAGTTGTACGCTTATATCAAGGACAGATTGGTTGCTGATAAAATCACATATATTTTCCTTGATGAAATTCAAAAAGTACCGAGTTTTGAAAAAGTAGTTGACAGCCTGTATGTAAAGCCAAACATAGATATTTATATTACGGGTTCAAATGCTTATATGCTCTCGGGAGATTTAGCTACACTTTTGACAGGGCGCTATGTTGAAATATCAATGTTGCCGTTATCATTCAGCGAATATATGCAATTGAGTGACAAGGATAAAGAAAGTGCATTCGCCGATTATATAAAATACGGCGGACTTCCGTTTGTGGCAACAATGGATAGGACAGATGATAAGGTTGATACCTATCTTGAAGGGATTTACAACACGGTAATTGTAAAGGATATTGAGGATCGACAGAAAAGACAGGAATCAAATTCTGATAAAAGGAAAATTAACGATATACCGCTGTTGAAAACTATTGCAAAATATCTTTCAAGTGTTATAGGCAGTCCCGTGTCATTGAGAGGCATAACAAATTATCTTGTGTCAAGCGGCAGAAAAATATCCGCCAATACTGTCAGCAATTATGTAGACGCTTTGATTGAATCATTTATCTTTTATCCGGCAGAGCGCTTTGATATTGTCGGGAAGCAATTGCTAAAGGCAAACAAAAAATATTATATGGTTGACTTGGGTATAAGAAATCATATTTTACCGAGAAAATATTATGACTTGGGATTTTCAGTTGAAAACATAGTGTTTTTTGAATTGCTCAGAAGAGGCTGTAAGGTGACAATAGGTAAATATCAAGAAAATGAGGTTGACTTTGTTGCCGAAAAGCGTGGCGAATTCACATACATTCAGGTTACCGCAGATATGGTTTCGGAAAGCACATTTGACCGTGAGATGAAACCTTTGTATGCCATTCAGGATAATTACGAAAAAATTGTTTTGACACTTGATAAACTGACTGTTGGCAACTATGACGGAATTAAGGTTGTCAATGTTATTGATTGGCTGTTAAACAAATAATCATATAAAATTACCGCATTGCCTTTATGATAACTCAAAAGCAATGCGGATTTTTATATCACATATTAAACCACAATCTGACCGTTATAACACTCATAATTGCGGCGGTTAGGTCGGCGGTTATGGCGGCAAAGAGGGTGTGGCGAATTTTTTTGACACGGATACAGCCAAAGTACATTGCAATTGCGTAGAAGGTTGTTTCGCTTGAACCTGCGAGTACGGATGCTGTTCTGCCCGCAAAGCTGTCGGGACCGCAGGTTTTGTAAAGGGCTGTGAGGAGTGCGGTCGAACCGCTTCCCGAAACGGGGCGGAGGAGTACGAGCGGAACAATTTCTTTCGGAAATCCTAAAAATTCCGCTGTCGGCTGAATCAGTGCGCATATTGCGTCAATTGCTCCGCTTGACTGCAAAAGGTCAACGGCAAACACAAGTCCCATAATTGTAGGGGCAATGTTGTACAGAAGTTTTACTCCCTCTTTTGCTCCCGAGATGAACACATCGAATACGGGGACTTTTTTTATCAGCCCGAACACCACAACAATACACGCAAATGCCGGCATTACAAATTCCATTTGCTCACCACATTTCTCAAATTTTACCTTGCCTGATATTCAGCGTACAGGCAATCAGCAATGCCACCGTCAACGCACACGCAGAGCTTATCCAGACGGGAACGATGATTTCAAAAGGCGCAGAGCTTCCGTAGGATTGGCGGAGTGCGGCAAGCGTTGTTGGTAACAGCTGTAGTGACGCTGTGTTCATAACTACAAAAACAACCATTTCGTTGCTCGCAATGTCACGGCGGTCATTGAGCGTGTGCAGCTGTTCCATTGCTTTTAGTCCGAAAGGTGTTGCGGCATTGCCGAGTCCGAGCAGATTTGCACTGATATTCATGGTGATGCTTTGAAAGGCGTCGCTTTTTTTATCAAGCCTCGGAAAAAGCGGACGGAGCAACGGTGCAAAGATTTTTGCAAAAATGTTTGTCAAACCGCTTTCGACTGCGATTTTCATAATTCCCGACCAAAGGCAGATTATGCCTGCCATTGTGAGAATAAGCTGTATTGATGACGCTCCGCTTTCGATGAGTGCGTTTGAAATGTCGGCGGTGTTGCCCATAAACAACGCACATAATACGCTCACGGCAATGAGTCCGCTCCAGATATAATTCAGCATTTTTACTCCTTTTGCTGCAATTAACGACAAAATGTACAATATTGTCATTTTTGTAATCAAATTATTTAATAAAATCGTTGACAAAAATCCCGAAAAATGGTAGTATAGGTAAAAATAGGGATTATGGTGAATTAAAATGATTTATACAAACTTTAGGGAAATTGATAAAGCAGGCAGAATTGTAATATCAAAGGATATCCGCAACCACCTCAACATTAAGCCGGGTGACATTCTTCACATTGAGGCTGACGATGAGTGCGTTACGATTAAAAAGGCAGAGAGCAAGTGCGTTTTTTGCAATACTCTTGATAATCTGATTGCATTCGGCGGAAAATATGTATGCAGAGATTGTGTTGAAAAGCTCAAAGGCTGATACTGCTTTCGACTACTCTAAAATATACTTGACCGAATTTGAAATTATGATAACGGACGGTGTTTTTATATGGACAGAATTGACAAAATTAATTATTATCTTGACATTGCCGAAACTGTGCTTGAAAGGGGAACTTGTCTGCGCAGAAATTTTGGTGCAATTATCGTGAACAACGACCAGATTGTTTCAACAGGCTATACAGGCGCTCCGAGAGGCAGAAAAAATTGCTGTGATTTGGGATTTTGTATCCGTCAGGAACGCAACATTCCCCGTGGCGAGCGTTATGAACTTTGCAGAAGCGTTCACGCCGAGGCGAACGCTATTATCCACGCATCAAGAGAACAGATGATTGGCGCAACGCTTTATCTTGTCGGCAAGGAGATGTCAAACGGCGAGTATGTTCAGAACACATCTTCGTGTGCAATGTGCAAGCGTATGGTTATCAACGCAGGTATTGACAAGGTTATTGTCAGAAACGATAAAACCGATTTTACGGAAATTGATGTGAACGATTGGATTATGTCCGATGATTCGCTTGACGCACTTCGTGGCTATTGATATGAAAACACGTCTTTTTATAACCGATATCCGCAAAATCTCTTTTGACAGAGTCGGTGAGCTTTCTCCCGAAAGGGCGGAGCGTGTTCAAAGATGCCGCAGAGATGACGATAAACTGCGTTGCATTGCAGGCGGCTTGTTTATGAACAAATTTCTTGGCGGTGCAAAAATCACCGTGAATGAATTCGGCAAACCCGAATGTGACAACGGACTTTGTTTCAATATTTCGCACAGCGGAAGCTATGTACTTTTTGCGTTGTCGGGGTCCGAAGTCGGCTGTGATATTGAAGAAATTCGATTTCTCAAGGGCATAAGGCTCGGCAAAATTGTTTTCTGCGACAACGAGATGAAATTGCTCGGCAACGCTTTTGACAGGCTCGGCACATTTTTTGAATTGTGGACTAAAAAAGAGGCACTCTTAAAATGTATGGGTGACGGATTTCACCGTGGCGCAAAAAGTGTTGATGTCAGCAGCGGAAAATTCTCTGAAAATCAAACTGAATATTATATGAAACAATACAAATTTTCGGACTACGAAATCAGCCTATGCAGTGTGCAAAATGATTTCCCGAAAGATATTGAATTTATCACTTTATAACTATAAAGCCACGATTTTGAATCAACCTCCAAAATCATTAGATTTTTGGTCTGACTTTTTTTGGGGGTAACATCAATTTCGGGGCTTTTTTACATAGGAAATACAAAACAAACCCCTGATTTTGTTAATATGCTTGTTATTGCTATTTTTAAATAATTGTGATACAATTTACTTTAATTAGTGTAGCAATCGGCTGCATATATTGTGTATGAAAAAATTCGGAACGGAAATATCCGTCTGCACACGGATGTTTTGCAATTTTCAGGGGGGACACTATGCCGACATTTACCAAGGCGGCTATCAAGGCGACATTTATTTCGCTCTTGAATAAAAAGCCGTTGAATAAAATTACAGTCAAGGAGATTGTTGAAGAGTGCGGAATTAACCGTAATTCTTTCTACTACCATTTTGACGACATTCCGTCGCTTCTTGAGGAAATTCTCGTTGAAGAGGCTGACAGATTTGTTGCGACCGAAACCGACAACAATACCTCTGTTTATGAAAGCCTGATTTCTGTAATTGACTATGCTTTTTCTAACAAGTCGGTGATTCAGCACATTTACAATTCTGCGAACAGAACAACATTTGATGTGTATCTCAACAGGATTTGTACTCACGCTATAAAAAGCTATTTTGACAAGCTTGAAATTACAAAAAATATTGCCGAAGATGACCTTGACGCAATGATTATGTACTACAAGTGTCAGCTTGTCGGTTTTATTATCGACTGGCTCGGCGGAGGTATGAAATATGACCTCAAAATTAAGATGAAACGCATTTGTGAGCTGTTTGAGGGTTCAATGGAGTCTGCATTGGACAGATGTGCCAAAATCAATGCCTGATTGCTGTTTTATTGGTTAAAAGTGAATATTTGCGCTTGCTTGCGTGTCTGAAATGCAGACGAATTTAACAAAATGTCTGATTTCCGTACAAATTTATTGCCGTGTCTAAATTCCTGACACGGCATTTTTTGTGTCTGTTTAAATTTTAACAAAGCCGTAATAGAATATATTACGGACAAAGGAAATGCGGTTTACCTCTCGGATCGTTCCTTTGAATGCAGAGTGCAGTCTGCAAATCATATATGAAGGAGTATGAAATATGAAGTTAGGGAAAGCGGTTGTTAAAAGCCGTTTCGTAATCCTTATACTTGCCGTTGCGCTGATGATTCCGTCAGCCTTGGGAATGGCATTTACAAGGGTTAATTACGACATTCTTAGTTATCTTCCCGATAACCTCGACACAATCAAGGGTCAGGATTATCTGCTTGATGACTTTGGAAAGGGTGCTTTTTCATTCCTCATCTTTGAGAATATGGATGATAAGGATGTTGCGGCAACAGAGGAAAAAATCAAAGAAATTGACCATGTTGATACGGTTCTTTGGTATGACGATTTTGCCGACATCTCAATTCCAAAGGAAATGTTGCCCGACAAAATTTATGATGCGTTCAATTCGGGAAATGCAACGATGATGGCGGTATTCTTCGATACCTCAACATCAGCTGATGAAACAATGAACGCTATCGAAGAAATCCGTTCGGTTGCCGGTAAGCAATGCTTTGTTTCGGGTATGTCGGCAATGATTACGGATATGAAGAATATGTTTGAGGAACAGGAAATGACTTATGTTGCAATCGCTGTTGTCCTTGCGGTAATTGCAATGATGATATTTATGGATAACTGGATTATCCCGTTTGTGTTCCTTGCAAGTATAGCGGTTGCTATCCTCGTAAATATGGGCAGTAACTACTTTATGGGTGAGGTTTCATTCATTACCAAAGCGTTGGCGGCAGTTCTTCAGCTTGCGGTAACAATGGACTACTCAATCTTCCTGTGGCACAGCTATGAAGAACAAAAGGGCATTTGTGAAAACCACAAGCAGGCAATGGCTGTTGCAATTCACGAAACCGTCCGTTCCGTAATCGGAAGTTCAATCACAACGGTTGCAGGCTTTATCGCACTTTGCTTTATGACATTCACACTCGGTCTTGACCTCGGTATTGTAATGGCAAAGGGTGTTATCCTCGGTGTTATCTCCTGTGTAACGGTTCTTCCGTCACTCATTCTTGTTCTTGACAAGCCTCTTGAAAAGACAATGCATAAGTCGCTTATTCCGTCAACAAAGAAGCTTGCAACAGGACTTGTTAAAATTTTCCCCGTATTTCTCGTGATGTTTGCGGCTCTTATTTATCCGTTCTATTCGGCATACAGCCAGACAAACAATGAGATTTACTACGATTTGTCGGAAAGTCTTCCCGAAGATATGGCAAATGTAATTGCCAACACAAAGCTTAAAGATGAATTCGGTGTCGGTACAACACATATGGTTCTTGTTGATTCTTCGCTTTCTGCAAAGGACGCAAGAAATATGACAAACGAGCTTGAAAAGGTTGACGGCGTAAAATATGTTCTCGGTCTTGAAAGCGTTGTAGGTTCGCTTGTTCCGGAAGAAGTTCTTCCCGATTCAATCACAAGCGTTCTCAAAAATGATAAATGGGAGCTTATGATTATCAACTCTGAGTACAAAACAGCCACAGATCCTATGGCAAAGCAGATTGACGAGTTGAACAAAATCATTACAAAGTATGATAAAAACGGACTTCTCATCGGTGAAGCCGCTTGTACAAACGACCTTGTAAACATCACGACAGTTGACTTTCAGGTTGTAAATGCAATTTCTATTGTTGCAATCTTTATTATCATTGCGATTGTTGAAAAGAGTATCACACTTCCGATTATTCTTGTTGCGGTTATTGAGCTTGCAATCTTTATCAACCTCGGTATTCCGCATCTTATGGGCGAGTCGCTCCCGTTCATCACACCTATCTGTATAAGTACAATTCAGCTTGGCGCAACGGTTGACTACGCAATTTTGATGACGACACGATATAAGAAGGAAAGGTATCTCGGAAACGATAAACGCACTTCGGTTATTACGGCTCTTGAAACTTCAATTCCGTCAATTATCGTTAGTGCAATGGGACTCTTTGCCGCTACAATCGGCGTCGCATTCTACTCGGATGTTGACCTTATTTCATCAATCTGTAAGCTCCTTGCAAGAGGCGCTGTCATCAGTATGTTCTGCGTAACGCTTATTTTGCCGGCAATGTTTATGCTGTTCGACAAGGTAATTGCAAAGACAACTCTCGGTTTTAAGCCGAAAAAAATATCAAATTCGGAGGCTGCTGTATAATGAAAAAGAATAACAAGAATAATAATCACAAAATTTTAAATAAAAACTACATTAAGGGTGCTATTTCGGGTGCGCTTGCACTCACAATTCTTTGCAGCGGAGTAGGCGTTGCCGCTTATTCCGCCGGTGCAGACAATACTGCACAGGCTCTCGGTGTTCAGACAGAAAGTACGGTTGAGGCTGTTAAGAAGGCAAGCACAACTAAAGAGGCTCTCAAAAAGCTCAGCAAAAATGAAACCGTTTATGTTATTGCCGACGCAAGCGGTGCGGCTAAGAAAATCATTGTAAGCGACTGGCTCAAGGGTGTAGATACAAAAGGCAAGGTAAAGGATGTTTCAAACCTCAAGGATGTTAAAAATGTTAAGGGTGACGAAACATACACGGTAAATGAAGACAACGCTTATGAGTGGGCTGCAAAGGGTGATGACATCTATTATCAGGGAACAGGCACAACCGAACTTCCCGTAAAGCTCAAATTAAGCTACAAGCTCAACGGCAAAACTGTTTCTGCCGATGAAATTGCAGGCAAGAGCGGTAAGGTTACAATCCGCATTGACTATGAAAACACACAGAAGGAAAAGGTTAAGATTAACGGCAAGACAAAAGAAGTTAATGTTCCGTTCCTTATGCTTTCGGGTATGATTCTTGACGATGACAAATTCAAAAATGTTGAGGTTTCAAACGGCAAGGCTATCAATGACGGTACAAGAACAATCGTTGCCGGTTTTGCTCTTCCGGGTATGCAGGACAGCCTTGACATTGACAAGGATGAAATGGAAATCCCTGATTATGTTGAAATCACAGCAGACACAACCGACTTTGAACTTTCAACAACAATGACAGTTGCAATGAACGATATTTTCAACGATGTTGATTTTTCAAAGGTTGACGATAAGGTTGACGAGCTTAAGGATTCTCTTGATGAACTCGAGGACGTCGCAGAACAGCTTGTTGACGGTTCTTCACAGCTTTATGACGGCATCGGCACACTTCTTGACAAGTCAGGCACACTCATTGAAGGTATTGACAAGCTTTATGACGGTGCGGAACAGGTAAACAGCGGTGCAAAAAAACTTGACAGCGGTGCAGACGGTCTTTCAAACGGTGCAAAGACACTTGATGACGGTGCGGCAAAGCTCAAAAGCGGTGCATCAAAGCTTGACAGCGGTGCATCACAGCTTGACAGCGGTCTTGCAACACTTGCAGGCGGTGCGTCACAGGTTGACAACGGTGCGGCAAGTCTCAGCAGTTATGTTGCAACACTTGCAGGCGGTCTTGGCAAGCTTTCATCCAACAGCGCAACTCTAAACGGCGGTGCAGAACAGGTGTTTAACACACTTCTTTCAACTGCCGACACTCTGATTGCCACCTCAGGTCTTACAGCCGACAAGCTTACAATTAAAAACTATGACAGCGTTCTTGAAGGACTTATTTCATCACTCAGCGATGAAAATGCTCAGAAGCTCGCTTACAATACAGCGCTCGAAACAGTAACGGCAACTGTAAACAGCCAGAAGGATGTTATCAAAACTGCCGTTGAGGCAACGGTAAGAAAGTCTGTTACGGAACAGGTTCTCGCAGCCGCAGGTCTTGGTATGACGGCAGATCAGTATGATGCCGCTGTTGCCGCAGGTCAGGTAAGCGAAGAGGTTCAGGCTCAGGTTTCTACTGCAGTTTCTACACAGATGAGTTCATCTGCGGTTCAGGCTGCAATTGACAGCAACACAGCGTCACAGATTCAGAGCCTTATTGAAACAAATATGAAAAGCGAAGAGGTTCTGAGTCAGATTAAGGCAGGTGTTGCAAAAGCTCAGGCAGGCAGAAAGTTACTTCAGGCTCTTAAAACTCAGCTTGACAGCTACAACACATTCTATCAGGGTCTGCTTTCATACACAGCAGGTGTTGATCAGGCTAACGAGGGCGCTCAGCAGATTCTCGCCGGCACATATACACTCAAGGACGGCACAGGTTCACTTGTAAGCGGTGCCGGTCAGCTCAAGAACGGTTCTTCAAGTCTTAAGAGCGGTACAAGCGAACTCAAGAGCGGTACTTCAACCCTCAAGGACGGTACATCAAGCCTTAAAAGCGGTGTAAAGACTCTCAAAAACGGCACAAGCTCGCTTTCGGACGGTACAAAGAGCCTCTTCGAGGGCGTTGGTACTCTCAAGGACGGCAGTGCAGCACTTGTTGACGGCGTTAAACAGCTCAATGACGGTGCAATGACATTGTCCAAGGGTATGAAGAAGTTCAAAGAGGAGGGCATTGACAGCATTGTTGATGCCGCAAACGGTGATGTCCAGGATATCATCGACCGTTTCAAGGCTGTTCAGAAAGCATCAAAGAAGTACAACAACTACAGCGGTATTTCCGATGATATGGACGGTAAGGTTGACTTCATCTACAAGACCGATTCAATCGAGAAGAAGTAATTTAATATATTCAACAGCAAGACGAAAGGCTTATTTCCCTAACCCTTTCATACACAATATAAAAAGCAGTTATGTCGTTTGGCATAGCTGCTTTTTGCTTTGTATGATGTTTTTTGTGAATTTCAAAACTTGAAAAAATTACAAATAATAAAACGAATTTCACCGCAAACAATACTATTGCGGCGATGAAAACGGGATGCCGAAACGCCGCTTTATTAATAAATTTAACGAGATTTAAAAGTTTTGAAAAGGAGAAAACAAATTATGTCAAGCAATAACAATCAGATTAATGTACCTCAGGCAAAGGAAGCCATGGAACGCTTTAAGATGGAATGTGCCAACGAAGTAGGCGTAAACCTCAAACAGGGATATAACGGCGACATTTCTGCAAGAGAAGCAGGTTCTGTAGGCGGTCAGATGGTTAAAAAGATGATTGAGTCTTACGAAAACAGCATGAAATAAGCTTTAAAACCGATTTTCAGGGGCATATGGCTAACAAGCTGTATGTCCCTATTTTTCGCCCACAGGCTTATTATGGACGATTCGGAGCATAAAAAACAGGACTGCACATTCGCACAGTCCTGCAATTGTCGATTATCAGATATTTACAATATCAACATTAACTTTCAGATGTTCGGGAAGTGTTTCCTGTTTGAAAAACATTGACACATACCATGGATAATATGTTATGCCGTTTTCAATTTCCAAATTGCCCTTGCAGAACACAATACCGCTGTTTATGTTCCAACTCTGCTTTGCAATCAAGTTATCCAATGCCTTGTGTTTTGTGTAGTCATTGCCCGACTTAATTTCAATCGGCACGGCTGACTTCCCTTTTTGAACGATAAAATCAATTTCACCGATATTCTTCTTATTGAAATATCTTAAAAGAAAACCGTTTGAAACAAGCTCCTGAGCAAATACATTTTCAAGAATACTTCCCATATTAACGGACAAATCTCCCGACAGTATGTCAAACTGAATGTTTCCCATTGATGCGGCACAAAGCAGTCCCGTATCACACAAGAACAGTTTAAAAAGATTGTTCTGTAGGTTGAGCTCAAGCGGCAGTACTGGTTCGGTTATGTTGTAACAGGGGAGAGCAACTCCTGCGTCTGCAAGCCAGTTGAAACTTGTTTCGTATCTCAACATTCGTGCAGAATTTTTAATATCGGAAAGTGTAAATCTTCTGTTTCTGTCATTAAGCTGAGCAGGAATTAAATCAAAAATGCTCTTTATCTTCTCTTTGTTGTTGTCGGAATATTTTGAAATATCCTGTCTGTACAAGTCGAGAATATCTTTTTGAATTTTCAAGACCTCACCGATGTCTTTTGTATCAACAAATTTCTGTACAACCGCAGGCATTCCGCCGACAATAATATAGTATTGAAAAAGCTTCAACATTGATTGATGAACTGCTTCCGTAACCGTTTCTTTATTGTCGTAACATTTCTTTAAATATTCTATCGTTTGTGGCTGAATACCGTTTGCAGTTGCAAATTCTTCAAAATCAAGCGGATACATACGGTAGTTTTCTTCGTAACCGACGGGATAGGACTTTACTTCTTTATATCTTACTCCGAGCAGTGAACCCGATTCAATGTAATCAAACTGCCCGTCATCTACAAGAAATTTAATTGCCGTTCTCGCAGACGGACATTCCTGTATCTCGTCAAAGAAAATCAAAGTATCTCCCTTTACCAAGGGCTTTTGTGTGTATGCGGTTAGATTAATCAGTATCGTTTCAGCATTCAAATCTCCGTTGAATATCTTTGCGGCATCGGGATTTGTGATGAAATTTATCTCGATAAAGTTTGAATAATTTTCTTCTGCAAATTTTCTTATAATATATGTTTTGCCGATTTGCCTTGCTCCTGTAATGAGCAGAGCTTTTTTATCGGTTGTATTTTTCCATTTTACTAAATGTTCATAGGCTTTTCTTTGAAGCATAAAATCACCTCTTAATTGTAGTGTAACATTATTCTTGAAAATATTCAATCATTTGTAACGAAATTCTTGACTTTTTAAGGTGATTTGTAACATTTTTCTAAAATCAATGCTTGAATTGCGTATTAAATGAAAATTACATCCGACTTTACGCAAAAAATTGGTCGGACAATTTTAATAAATTATCCGACCGATAAAGGTAGTTGAAATTAAAAAATTATTCATCTTCAGGATAACCCCAAGAATTTATATCATCATCAGGATCGTATTCATACTTGTTTCCGTTAGAATGCCATCTATTTCCATTAGAATCGTGATAAGAAGTTCCATTTTCATTTGTATAAGACCAATAACTATAATTGCTAGAAGAACTTGAAGAATTATTTCCACTGCTGTAGTTACTATCGTTAGAACTGTAATTATTGTTTCCGCTGTCGTAGCTGTTTCCGCTGTCGCTGTAACTGTTTGTACCATCACTGTAGGAGTTATCGGTGTTGTTTGTGTTACTGCTCTCGGTTTGCTTCTTCTTTTCCTGTTTAGCTTTTTCTTCGGCTTTCTTTTTTGCCTCGGCTTCTTTTTTAGCCTTTGCTTCAGCTTCGGCTTTTTCAATAGCAGTTATTCTGTCATTATACGAACTAATCAATTCGTCAGGCTTTTTATCGTAGTTGCCAATATCATTTTTATAGAATACATTGCTTTTTTCGGAATCAATTGTTTTCTTTAAAGCCTCAAGATTATCAATACAAGACTGCAACTTCTTTTTATCGTTAGTTTTTTTAAGAGTTTTGCTGTCAATAGTGTTATCTTTTATTGTCTTATCATAATCATCTGTGAAAAACTTTTGCATTTTTGCAAGTGTTTCATTGTACTTTGGCTCAACAGAGTTTAACACTTCAATCTTGATTTCATCACTTGTTGATGGCTTGTTCTTAATGAAATCGGATAATATAACTAACTTTTTGGCTCTGTCGGTTTCCTTTGTAAATTTTGAGTATGTATCGTCAATACTTTTGATTTGCTGTTCTGTCTGTTGCTGTATGGTGTAATTGTTGTAAGCATTTACGCCGAAGATTGTACCGACAACGGCAATAATCGCTACACAAACCACTGCAATAATTATAATTACTTTCTTTTTCATTTTAACCCCTACCATTTCTATTTGCGATTATATGTTTACATTATATATGTCTGCGTTTCAAAAGTCAATTATTTACATCTTGTTTCATAAAAAACAGGACTGCACATTCGCACAGCCCTGAAAATTGAATTGTTAAATTGATTAAGCCTCGGCTCTGTTGATTGCGTTGAGAACACCGAGTACCGATGCAACATTGACATTTGAATCAATGCCGATGCCGAAGATATTCTTTCCGTCAGGCTTTTTGAGTTCAATGTATGAAACAGCCTTTGAGTCGGAACCCTGAGAAATTGCGTGCTGACTGTATGAGATGAACTCGTACTTGTCAAGACCGACCTTTTTGATTGCATTGAAGAATGCGTCAATAGGACCGTTGCCGACACCGCTGAGAGAAACCTCTTCGTTGCCGTTAATCTTCATCTTGCCCTTGAAGTGAACATAATCATTGCCGTTTTCGCTCTCTTCATAAATCTTTCTGCTTGAGAGAACATATTTCTGCTTATGCTCAAGATAATTCTTCTCGAACACCTCAAACAGCTCTTTCGGAATAAGCTCTCTGCCAAGCTCCTCACATTTTGCCTGAACAAGCTTTGAAAATTCGGGATGCATTCTCTTCGGAAGGTCATAACCGAAGTTGTTGTTCATAACAAAAGCCGCACCGCCCTTACCGGACTGTGAGTTGATTCTGATAATCGGCTCATACTCTCTGCCGACATCGGCAGGGTCAATCGGAAGATACGGAATTTCCCAGTAATCAGTTCCGCTTTCCTTCATATATTTCATACCCTTGTTGATAGCGTCCTGATGTGAGCCCGAAAATGCTGTAAATACAAGCTCGCCGATATATGGCTGACGAGGATCAATCTTCATATTTGTGCAACGCTCGTAGATTTCACGGAGCTTTGGAAGATTTGAAAAGTCAAGCTTAGGATCAACGCCCTGTGTGAACATATTAAGTCCCATTGTAACGATATCCATATTACCTGTACGCTCACCGTTGCCGAAGAGTGTACCCTCAACTCTTTCAGCGCCTGCAAGCAATGCAAGTTCGCCTGCGGCAACACCGCATCCACGGTCATTGTGTGGGTGGATACTGATGATAGCGGCGTCACGGTGTTTAAGATTTCTTGCAAAGTATTCAATCTGATCTGCATATGTGTTCGGTGTACACATCTCAACAGTATTAGGAAGATTGACAATCAACTTGTTTTCGGCAGTCGAACCGAGTGCCTCGATAACCCTGTCGCAGATTTCAACAGCGTTTTCAGGCTCGGTACCGCTGAAGCTTTCGGGAGAATATTCAAATCTGAAGTTTGTATCTCCGTCATATTCATCCGTAAGCTGTTTAATGAGCTTTGCACCGTCAACGGCAATTTTGATTACGCCGTCAATATCTGTTTTGAAAACAACTTTTCTTTGGAGAGTTGAAGTTGAGTTATAGAAATGAACGATAACATTCTTAGCACCCTTAACAGCCTCAAAAGTTTTTCTGATAAGATGCTCTCTTGCCTGAACAAGAACCTGAATTGTTACATCATCGGGAATGTGGTTGTTTTCAATAAGCTCACGGCAGATTTCGTATTCTGTTTCAGACGCACTCGGAAAACCGATTTCGATTTCCTTAAAGCCCATATCGCAAAGTGCGTGGAAGAATTCGAGCTTTTCTTCAAGGTTCATAGGATCGACAAGCGCCTGATTACCGTCACGAAGGTCAACACTGCACCAGATCGGTGCTTTTGTTATAGTATTGTTTGGCCACTGTCTGTCCGGCAGATTAATCTGCTTAAAGGGAATGTACTTTTCAAATGATGGTTTCATATAATAACCTCCTGTTAAATAGCACAAAAAAATCGCCCCCCTAAACAAAGGGACGAATAAAATCCGTGGTACCACCCGTATTCAAGAACACATCACTGTGTTCTCCTTAAAGACTTCTGACAAAGTCCCGACCGATAACGCAGTCTTGCGTTTCGCATTACATATATAGTATATATACTTCACACGAAAAACTCGGGGATGAGCTATCCATACAATGTTCCATGCTGACTCACACCAACCGTCAGCTCTCTTTGCCGGTTCATTTGCATCTTGTTCCCGTCAATGTTTTTAAGGGGATTCATTTGTTAATACTATTATATATATATACCCATTCTTTGTCAAGAAAATTGTTTTGAAAATCTGTCGAATAAAGTTTATTTTTAAAAAAAGGGTGTATATAGTGAATTTTGGGATAAAATAAACAACAAGTGAGTTTAAAATGTAAAAATTGCCGATAATGTAAAAAAGATAAAAAAATTGTCAAAAAGGGGTTTACAAAAGAAAGAAGTGCTGATATAATATCAACTGTTGCGCTGAGAGGCGAGGCAGACAAGAGAAA
>ERZ1035041.543-NODE-543-length-16781-cov-5.215114_pt1 | contig 16781 bp, 10 predicted proteins | sample MGYA00520684_ERZ1035041 | MGnify/ENA primary metagenome ERZ1035041 (study PRJEB33766, sample SAMN09781699) | gut metagenome | biome: gut microbiome | host: Homo sapiens | place: Madagascar | study: EMG produced TPA metagenomics assembly of the PRJNA485056 data set... | reverse complement strand
CTTCTTTTACTTCCGGTGCAGGTGCGGGAGCGGGCTCTTCTGCAAGTAAATCGCTGAAATCGTCTGCTGCGGGAGCGGGTTCTTCTTTTGCAACGGGAGCAGGCTCTTCTGCAAGTAAATCGCTGAAATCGTCTGCCACAGGAGCGGGTTCTTCTTTTGCAACGGGAGCAGGAGCGGGAGCGGGCTCTTCTGCAAGTAAATCACTGAAATCATCTGCTGTGGGAGCAGGCTCTGCATTCGGTGCAGTAGCTACAACGGGTTCTTCTGTGAGAAGTTCTGCCACATCGTCTGTAACAGCAGGAGTTTCCTCTACAAGAAGATCACCTGTGTCTACATTGTCTGCTGAAATATCATCATCGCCGGAAACTATCTCAAAAGAGCTTAACAGACCGTTGTTGTCCGCAAGCAGATCGTCAATATCATCGCTGTCATCTGCCTGTTCGGGCATATCAAGCTTAAGCTCGAAGCTGTAAGGCTCAACACTCATAGGAACATATGCTTCAAGCTCGCTTGCATCGAATCCGCCGATGTTTTCAAGCTCTGCTTTTGCGCTGTTCAGTTCTTCATCGTCGGACAGCTTTTCTTCCTGAGCATTTTCGTCTTCTGCTATCGGCACTTCTGCGTTTTTAGCTTCTTCAACAGCCTTGGAAACCGCATCGTTAAGAGCGTTAACCTCATCGGAAGCCTTATTTCCGGCTTCGTTCATTGCTGCGGCTATTGCGTTCTGAGCATTGGCAATCGCTTCATTCAAAGTACTGCTTACTGTAGCAAGCACAGCGGAAATATCGACCGCAGGAACGGAAGTTCCGCCTGATGTCACAGTGCTTGCGAATGTATTTGCCTTTTCAAGCACAGACTGTTTATAATCATATGTTTTCTGTACCGTATCGGCAAAGTACGCTTTTGCGGCTGTTATTATCTCTTCCGCTTTCTTCTGAGCGTCTGCGACTACTGCGTTTGCATCGGCGTTTGCCTTGGCTGAGATCTCTGCAAGCTGTGCAGGATCTATTGTGCCGCCGCTGTGCTTTGCTTTGTCAATCTTGGCAGTTGCCTGCTTTTTGAACTCGGCAAATTCTTCGTTCAGTGCAGAATATTTGTCCTGCATAACGTGCAGTTCTTTTTCTGTCTGCGCAAGCTTGCGCCTTTCGTCAAGAACCTGCTTCCTGCTTTCGAGGATCTGTGCGTCAAGCTCGGCTTTTTTCTTCTCAAGCTCTGCTGTAAGCTCGTTGCCGGAGCTTTCGCCTGCCTGCTGTTTTTCTTCAAGCGCTCTTTTCAGCTCGTCATTTTCTTCTTTAAGGGCTTTGCGCTCTTTGTTATGCTGTACTATGTATGCCATTACTTCGTTTTTATCGAAGCCTAGAGGCGATGTTTTAAATTCACCGTTAGTTGATGCCGGTTTTTTCTGGTCAGCCATTATCTTACCCCCTGAAAATCTGATTATTGTTATTATAACAAAAATAATTCGTTAATTCAATAGCGAATTGTAAAGTTTTATCAATTACCCAAAAAAGAGAGCCGCTATTGGTGATTTTAACGAAAATTTACGGTCTGCTATTGTATTTTATCATTTTGTAGTGTATAATAGTATAAACAACTTTAAAGTTATTTCGGCTTTTTGAAGATATTAACGAAAGGACTGATATTTGATGATCGATAAAACAATGCCGTTTTCACTCAAAGATGAAAGAGAAAACGAAATGAAGGAAATACTGACGACTGTTTACGGTGCGCTCAAGGAAAAGGGCTATAATCCTATAAATCAGCTTGTCGGCTATATTCTGTCCGAAGATCCTACCTATATAACTACATACAACAATGCCCGCAGTCTTATCCGTCATATCGACCGTGATGAGCTTTTACAGGCTATGGTAAAGACCTATCTCGGCAACTGACGCCAATAATTACAATGAATTGCAATCACCTCTTTACGGATACTATATCTGTAAAGAGGTGATTTTTTGTACAGAAAAATACTTGCTGTAACGGCTATGTCAATGCTGCTGTGCGGATGTACGTCCGGCAAGAACGTTGTCGGGCACAGCACCGGACGTGATGACATGGGAGGGCAGGTGCCTGCGGAGGCGGCTCTGCTTACAGACAGCACTGAAAAGGTATGCTACGGGCAGGGTTATGAAACAGACAGCGAAAACCGTCCTGTTGGAGCTATGCAGGCGCAGGAAGAATACGGCGCATACGGCGGAGAATTTATAGGCGATAAAAACGACAAGACAATATATCTTACCTTTGACGAGGGCTATGAAAACGGTTGTACCGGAAGAATACTCGATATTCTTAAAGAAAAGAATGTAACCGCAACATTTTATGTTACGCTTGATTATGTCAAGAGCAGTCCCGATCTTGTGAGCCGTATGATAAATGAGGGGCACGAGGTAGGAAATCATACCTGTACGCATCCGTCATTGCCGGATATAAGCGATGAAATGGTATTTGAGGAGATACACGGGCTTGAAAGCTATATTTCCGATAATTTCGGCGGTTATAAAACCGTCACAATGCGTCCTCCGCGCGGCGAATTTTCGGTAAGAACGTTACGCCTTGTAAAGAATATGGGTTACGACACCGTTCTGTGGTCATTTGCTTATAATGACTGGAATGTTGACGACCAGCCCGACAGTGAAAAAGCATACGAGCGTATAACCTCAGCCACGCACAACGGGGCAATCTATCTTCTTCATGCTGTGTCCGAAACCAACACGGCGATACTTGCCGATGTCATAGATTACTGGCAGGATAACGGTTATTCAGTGAAGAGCGTAACAGAATAAAAAAACAGCATCGGCACATAATAATGCAAGCCGATGCTGTTTCACGGATAAAAAGAAAACGCCCCCGCGGGGGCGCTACGTTAAATCGTGGTTCTTAAACTTAGGAAACAGCGTTTAACTTCTTAGCAAGCTGAGACTTCTTTCTAGCTGCAGCGTTCTTGTGGATAATACCCTTTGCTGCTGCCTTGTCAACTGCTTTAACTGCAACCTTTACGTTGTCAGCATTAGTATCAGCGTCAACCTTCTTCAGAATTGTCTTAAGAGCGGTCTTATCAGCCTTGTTACGAGCCTGCTTTGTAGCGGATACTAAAACTCTCTTCTTAGCAGATTTAATGTTAGGCACTTACGGCACCTCCTTCTATTCAGATCTACATATAATCATAGTTATATTTCACAATACGACTTATTATAGCACGTCCGATTTGAAATTGCAATAGTTTTTGCGATTTTTTTAAAAATTTTTCTCAGCGGAGGTCAATTTTATGAAGATGACAGGCAGAACAGAGCTTGCAAGTGAGTTCGCCGCACAAAAAAACGGCATAGCCTGCGAAAGCTATGAGCTTTACGGCGAAAAGATAACCGAGATCCTGATATCGGAAGCTGACAAAGCGGCTTTTGATCGTCCAAGCGGCAGATATTATATGATTGACAGCGCAGACGTACCATATGCCGACGGACAGATAAAGGCGCTTTGCACAGTGCTGAGAAAACTTCTGCCTGAGGGAAAATGTCTTGTTGCAGGGCTCGGTAATCCGTCTGTGGCGTCAGACAGCCTTGGGTGGAAAACGGCAGGAAAGGTGCTTGCCACGTCGCAGTTTGTTGAAAATATGCACAGCCCTGATGGGATAGGCAACGTTGCCGTCATACGCACCGATGTCGGCGCAAATTCGGGCATAGACAGCGTTTATCACACTGTATTCTGTGCAGAGAAGATAAACGCCGACTATATAATAGCAATTGACAGCCTTACCTGCGGTGACCCCGACAGGCTTTGCAGGACTATACAGATAACCGATACCGGAATATCTCCCGGCAGCGGCATAGGCGGAAGCAAAAAACAACTTGACTGTAAGACGGCAGGCATTCCGGTTATTGCTGTCGGAGTGCCGACATCTATGGAGTACGAGAACGGAAAGGACAGATTTTTTGTCACAAGGCATGATATAGACGCAGAAACGGCAAGATACTCGCATATAATTTCGACAGCGATAAACCGTACTCTTTGTCCGTCGCTTTCAGCGGAAGATGTAACAATGCTGATGAATTATTCGTGAATAAAAGAACGTACCGTATCATAAGCTTTATCGGAAGTATTGAAAGGATGGTGCTTATGAACAGCAAAAAAAGCAAAGGCGTTACAAGGATCGCCGTAGCGGGAATTGCCGCGGCGGTAATTTCATTTACGCTGACGGGTGTTGCGGAGAATGCCGTCAGCGGTGCATTGCAAGGAAAAGATATCGCATCGGGACTCAAACGGCTTACGGTGCTCAGTGCAATGCTTGCTATGCCGATCGGCAATTATGACGGAAATGAAAATAATATCAGCGATGATACAGTTTCACAGGACAAGCCGCAAAACTCTGTGTGTGTAACATCATCAGCCGGCGAAACGGAACAAGCTTCGGGGGACGAGAGTATGTCTGAGCCGAATACACCAAGCGTTACGGAAAGCGAACCGACAGAATCGCTGGTGCCTGCTCTCGCTCCGGTTGAAAGCAGGACAGGGCTTATTTCGCTCAATATAAGAAAGGACAAGGACGACCTCGCTTCATATACGGCAAAGGACGGAACAACCGAAGAAAAGCACTATGGGAAAATTACAGGCGACAATGTGATAGATCTGGAACACGGTCAGGTGCGTAACTGCACCAAGATATCAAATAACGTTCTTCTTACAGAGGGAACTAAAAGACCGGGAATAAAGATAGACGGCGGAAACGAACCGCAGGTGCTGATAATACATACGCATACGACCGAGAGCTATGAGCGTGACAGTGACGGATATTATGATACAGCGTATCAGGGACGATCGTTGTGTCCTGCAAACAGTGTGGTGGGAGTAGGAGCTGTGCTGGCTCAGACGCTTTCCGATAACGGTATCGGCACTATTCATGATGGTACGGTATTTGACGACCCGGTATACGATAATTCGTATACAAGGAGCAGAGAACGCATAGAGGAAATACTGAAAGAATATCCATCGGTAAAAGTGGTGCTTGATATACACCGTGACGGAATAGCGGACGGTGATGTGAGAATAGCGCCTGTAACGGAGATAAACGGGAAAAACGCCGCACAGATAATGATAATATGCGGTTGCGACGACGGCACGGGAATACTCCCGGATTATATGAATAATCTCAGGTTTGCAACATATCTGCAAAACGGTATCGAAGCCGAAAACGAGGGTCTGACGCGTCCGATGCTGTTTGATTACCGCTTTTATAATCAGGATCTCACGAGAGGTTCGCTGGTTATAGAATTCGGAGCGCTTGCAAATGACATAAGTCATGTCAGATATTCAGCCCGGCTTGTTGGAAAGAGTATTGCGCGACTGCTCGCAGGGTTGATGTGATTGTAAACATTATGCATTTTTCACAATTACTTTACTTTCATTTTGTAGAAAGCGGCATAGACAAATTACTCTTAAAATGTTATAATACATTAAATGCATTATGCTTTTTGTGCATTGTACAATAACTTATGAGAGGTAAAACGTAATGAAAAATTATCTTAAACGACCGCTTGCCGGTGTGCTTGCCTTGTCGCTTATGATCAGTTCCGCATCCTTACAGACCTTTGCGGATGAGATCAGGTGGAGTGACAGCGTGTTGTCTGAAACGGTAACCGCAACAGGCACAACAATTACCGCACCCGCAAATGTTGTAAATATCACAACCAAAGACGGCGGATATGCCGTAAACGACAGCGTAACCATATATGTTGATAAAAATCAGTCACTTCAATTTGACGTAGAGCTTTCAAACGGAACCGCTATATGCGACGACGGGGTTGTTCTTGCCGTCAGCAATACAAAGGCGGTAGAAGGATACTGCACTTTCGGTGCGGACAACGCTCACTGCACGATGACTCTTACAGGTAAGAAAACAGGTACATATACTGTAATAGTAGCGGCGGAAAGCGGTAAAGCCAACCAGAAGATAAACGTGGTAGTGCTTGATCCTATCACCAGTATCAAGATGAAAAAGGACGGACAGGATATCGAGACGGGACTGGTTACCAATGCAAACAGACGTATTAATTTTTCTTATACGCCTACTCCGACAGGAACGACAGATAATGTAGAATGGAGCGTCGACGATACAGACAAGGCTGAAATATCGTCGGACGGTATACTTACGGCTAAACAGCCCGGTACGATAACAGTAACGGCAAGTGCCGTGAACTCATATTATGATAGATATGATTACTCTGCCGAACAGCTGAAAGCGTACGGACTTAACGCCAGAACATTCAGCGCCTCTGTCAACGTTACAATACTCAAGGCAAACCCGATAACGGATATGAGCTTTGATTTTGAGGATGGTAAGGCACTTAATCTCAACACAGGCGATGTCTATAATGCAAAGAATCGCCTGAGCTGGAATATAGAAGATCCCAACAACGCATCTACCGATGAAATCATCTGGATGTCCAGCGATCCGTCTGTTGTCAAGGTCGATGAAAAGACAGGTATGCTGACAGCACAGAACAAGAGCGGATTTGCAACTGTTACCGCTATGACGGACAGTGTTGATCCGGTAAAGACTTCATTTGTTGTCAATGTATCTTCTCCTGCGTCTGTTCTTAAATTCAGCAGTGATAAGTATATGCTTGATATGGGCGAAAAGAACGAAGCGGACATAATGGTTCTTGAAGCTCCGAACACAGCAGATGAACCGCTTGTATGCACAGTCACCGACGGCAAGGGTGTTGTAGAGGTAATCGGAGCATCCGACGGAAAGACACCCGATGTCAAGATATTCAGACTCAGGGCACTCAGTACCGGAGAGGCTACTGTAACTGTTGGCACCGACAGAACGCCTACCGAGGATAACGAAAATCCCCAAAATATTTTTGCAACCTGCAAAATTGAGGTCGTTGAATCGGTCGCTTCATATGTTTCATTCAAAATCAAGGATAAACCTGAGGATGTAATATACAGCGGTGAAGCACAGATGCTGAAGCCTGTTGTAACTGACAGTGCAGGAAACGAACTTACGGAAGACAAGGATTATACGCTGACATATTCAGAAGATGTCATCAATGCCGGTGTTGTCAATGTGCGCGTTACTGGTATAGAATCCGCCGCACAGTATGGAACGGAAGATGTTACATATAGCATACTTCCTGCCGATATGAGCGGTATTACAAAACCTGTTATAGCTGATATGACATATAACTACGGAAACGAACTGAAGCCGTCGTCAACTTCTGTTCTCCGTTACAAAAAGTATCAGCTTGTGCTTAACAAGGATTTCACGGTTGATTATACCGACAATACCGATGCTGGTGCGGCGACGGCTTTGTTTACAGGTATCGGCAACTATACGGGCGAATTTGAAGTAAAATACAATATTCTTCCCAGAAACATTTCCGGTGCAAGAGTAAATAACCCGTCATCGTTCACATACACCGGTGATGAAATTATTCCGGAATATATTCTGACGATGAACAGCGGCGCTGTTACACTTGTCGAAAACGAAGATTATACCACAGAGATAAGCAATAATGTCAATGTCGGCACAGCGAGGGTTGTATTTACCGGCACAGGCAATTACACAGGTACGCTTCCTAAAAACGCCTCATTCAAGATCACAAGGAAGAACGTGGCAGAAGACGATGAGGTGAATATCTCCGACATACCCGATCAGGAATATATGGGCGGTATGCCGATTGAGCCTGAGCCTGAAATCATATACAATGGCAGAAAGCTCACCAAAGACGTTGACTATACATTATCCTATACAGATAATAAGTTCACAGGCAAAGAAGCTTGTATCACTGTTGATTTCAACAAGTCGGCAAACTTCACCGGAACACTGAAAAAATATTTTACCATTACAAGCAGGAATGTGAAAAATCCTGCAAAGGTCATAAAGGCGACAGACGAAAACGGCAACGTTATAGCGAATGACGCAATACTTTATATCGATGTCAATGACACAATGGATATAGATATAGCGATTGACGATCCCGACAACAGCAGTGATGACTGCCTACTGGTTGCGGCAATGCAGCTTAACAACAAAAACGCAACGGCAAGCTTTGTAAAGTATTCAAAAGACGGTAAAACAGGTACGGTAAGGATAACGGGTGCCAAGAAAGGCTCGTTTGAAATACAGATTTCATCAATGAGCGGTGAGGTAAACAAGAAGCTGAGATTTACCGTATTACAGCCGGCAAAGAAGATAGAGATTTATAATGACGGCAATAATGTTACGGATTCAGGCGTATTTATACCCGAAAATCACCAGACTGCATTTACAATAAAATACACTCCTGCGACAACGACCGACAGTGTTGAATGGTTTGTTGACGATACATCAAAAGCTGAGATTTCAAAGGACGAAGGCGTTCTTACAGCCAAGAAATCCGGCAGTGTGATGGTTACCGCAAAAATAAAGCCCTCCGAAACCTCTGAAAGAGGATTATCGGTATCGACGGTAGTGACTGTCGTAAAGGCAAATCCGATAACCAAAATGAATTTTCCGTTCAAGGAAATATCACTCAAGACGGGCAGTACATACAAGGGCTCAGATGTGCTCAACAAGTCGATACTCGATTCGTCACAGTCGTCAACCGATGAAATAATCTGGACCTCAAGCAATCAGAAAGTTGCAAAGGTAAACTCTCTGACAGGTGATATAACTGTTATGAACGTCAAGGGTTCGGCAGTTATTACGGCAACGACCGACAGCCTTACACCGGTAAGCGCTTCGTTTACGATCAACGCATTTACTCCTGTGACAACAATGACGTTCTCGTCCCAGAGCTATACATTGCTTACGGGATATGAATCTGAGATACAGCTTAAGGAAAATCCCTCAACGGCAAACGAAAAGGTAGAGTGGGAAGTAAGCGATGACAGCGTTCTTCAGATCATAGACAGCACTTATAACGCCGAATCAAACGTACAGCTCCTTAAGGTGAAGGCTCTCAGAACAGGTGATTGCAAAATTACGGCAAGAACTGTCAGAATTCCTACAATAAAAGAGCCGGAACCTGTTCAGGTTGAGGCAACCTGCGGTATTGTAGTTGTAGATCCTGTCAAGATGAGCAATACAACAGTAACTCTGTCGGCAACGTCTTACGAGTATAACGGCAAGGCGCAGAAACCTGCTGTTACTGTAAAGTATAACGGCAATGTGCTGAGCGAAAAGACAGATTACACAGTATCATATATCAATAACACCGATATCGGTACCGCAAAGGTAACTGTTACCGGCGTCGGAAGATATATGGGCAGTGTGAATAAAGAGTTTAAGATCAAGTTACCTGCCGTTAAGGGATTTGCTATAAAGAGCAAGACAGATACGTCTGTAATATTCTCGTGGAACAGAAATTCAAATGCTACAGGTTATATCATCGAAAAGCAGAACGGCACTAAGTGGACACAGGTAACAAAGATTACCTCGAACGGTACGGTTACTTATACGGCGTCAAAGCTGAGTGCGGCATCAACGCACACATTCCGTATAAAAGCTTATAAGACTGTTGGAAACAGCACTTATTACAGCGATGTTTCAAAATCCGTTCAGTATAAAACTCCTCTCGGAGCGGTAGGCGGCTTCAAGAGAAAATCCGGCACGAGTAATTCTTTAACCTTACAGTGGGTTAAAAATTCAAGTGCAACCGGTTATGAATTACAGCGGTACGCAAACAACAAGTGGACGACTGTAACCAAGATAACAAAGAACAGTACAGTAACCTATACTGTAAATAAGCTTAAGGCAAGCACAGCATACAAGTTCCGTATAAGAGCATATAAGGGCAGTACTTACAGCGCTTACAAGGAAATTTCCGCAAATACAAATCCTACGAACGTAGGCGGTTTCAAGAGAAAATCGGGAACGAGTTCGAGTGTAACGTTACAGTGGAACAAGAACACAAGTGCTACAGGTTACGAACTTCAGCAGTATAAGAACAACAAGTGGACGACGATAACCAAGATAACAAATAACAGCACTGTAACATACACCGTAAAGAGCCTTAAGGCAAGCACATCTTATAAGTTCCGCATAAGATCATATAAGACAATAGGCAAATCAAACCAGTACAGCGGTTATACAAATCTCACGGCAAATACCAATCCTACGGGAGTAAGCAGATTTACCGCCAGATCAACTGCAAGAACATCAATAACGCTCGGATGGAGCAAGAATACAACAGCCGGAAGTTATGAGATCCAGCAGTATAAGGGCGGCAAGTGGGTAAAGATAACCACAATAAGCAAGAATACCACAACAAGCTATACTGTAAAGAATCTTAAGAAGAACACAAGCTATAAGTTCAGAATAAGAGCTCTCAAGAAGATAGGTTCATCGACACAGTACAGCGGTTACAGCACGATTACAGCAAAAACTAAAAAGTAATAAGAAAGAAGCGGATGCCTTTTCGGTATACGCTTCTTTTATAAATAAAATACAACTGTTGCTTTTGCAGTCGTTCTGAATACCGATAAACCAACGTCACGCAAAAATGCCGGCGTAATTCACAGGTTGATTTTCAGAACAAAATAATAAAAACTATTCGCAGAGCCTGAAAAAGACTTTGCAAATAGTTTTTTTCTTACTTTGTCTATCGCACTGAAATACGTTTCGGCGACGATTTCCTTATGTGCGTGTATTTCTCAATGCCGGTAGCTGTTATTGTCTGACTGTTAAGCGATTGCCAATGCAGTCACGCTGAATATGCTCGGACCGTCTGTTGTCTTGGGAACGATCTTTACAGTGTGTTCGCCTGCTGTGTCAAAGCTCTTGATCTGTGCGCACTCAACATAGTTGCCCCAACCGCCTGTGAAGTCGGCGTTGAGTGTTATTGCAAGCTCATCGTCTATATAAACATCGGCTGAGCAGCCTGACTTGGTATACTTTCCGTAAAGTATACCGATCTCCTTTGCGTTTACCTTGAATGTAAGATCGGTTGAGCTTAAGTCTGTCTTGTTTGAACCCTTGAAGAACCAGTAGCCGTCAAAGCCGCCGAAGTTTGCTTCGTTGGTCTTGAACTCACCGTTCATTGTTACGGCGTCGCCTGCCTGTGCAAGAGTGAGGAGCGAACCGTTTTCGAACGATGCGTTTGTAGCGGGAGTTGAGAAGTCGCTCTCGTTGCCGCTTATGTTGTCAACGTCCTTGTCAACATCGGAAATGTAAGCCTGAAGAAGCTGAGAAACTATCTTGTGACCGGGTACGTTGGGGTGGATATTATCGTCCGAGATATCCTTCCATACTATGTCGCCGTGCTTAATCGTATCAAGAATTGTGTTTCTGTATGAGATCATAGGCAGGTCATAGTGCTTTACGATCTCTGCGTGCTGTTCCTGGAAGCTTGTACCGTCTTCCTGAGTAGTTGCAATTGTGATTATTGCAGGGTTGGTCGACGACTTCCAGATGGTTCTGAGAAGGCTGTCGTAAGAATCCTTGTTGCGCTCTGTAAATTCTGTAGTATCATTTACCGAGAACTCAACGAATACGAGATCGGGGTTCTTTGACAGAAGATCTGTCGTTACTCTGTGTACGCCTATGTATGAACCTGTAGCGCCGATTCCGGCGTTTACATAGTTGACCTTAGCGCTTGAATACGTCTGCTGTAACCAGTCGGCGGTAAGCTTTGCATAGCAAAGTTCGTTGCCTGCGCTTGTGCCCTGAGTGATGGAACCGCCGATGAAGCCTACCGTTACTTCTTCACCGTTTTTCAGCTTCTTTATTACGTTTGCAAGTCTTACCTTGTTGCCCTCGTTAAGACGTGACATATCGATCATATGCTGTGTCAGATCGCCATCGAGAGTGTACTTTGTATAATTTGCTTCCAAATCCTTTGACTCCTCCTGTGAGCTGTTGTCTTTGCTTTCTTCTGCGCCGTTATCGGAGCTTTCTTCAGTGGAAGATGCGTCCGATTCCTCTGTTGCGCTGTTTGATGCTGAGCTTTCGGTTGCCGTTGTTGCGAGACTGCTTTCGTCATCGTTTGTCGCATTGCCTGCACAACCTGTTACAGATACCGCAAGAGCGGCTGTAATGAGTATCGCAAGTATTTTTTTCTTCATATTGCTGCCTTTCTTTAAACAAATTTAAGTCATGTTAAGCGATTTTTAGGTAATCGCTTACACAAATATATCACTATTTTTACCGAATGTCAAGAAAAAACGGCAAAATTTTCTGAGCAATATTTACATAATTATGTTGAAAACTATACCGCAATATGTTAAAATAGATATAAACCGATTTTACTTCGGCACTATGATAAATTTAAGCGAGGAATAAAATAAATGACTGACAAGAAGATAATAAGCCCTGCAAATGAGGCGTTCGCATACATGGGAAGAATTGACTTTTCAAAACCGGACAGCCCGTTGTTCATTTACGCAGGCAGTATGGTTAGTGTAAAATTTACAGGAACATCGGTCGGAATGATGATATTCCCCCATCTGATATATAAAGTTACCTGGATAGGGGCGATAGTTGACGGCATTCAGTACAAGTTCGACCTCAACCATTCCGATACGCCCGTTTATATTCCCATAATTGACGGACTTGAAGACGGTGAGCATACTATTACCATATTCAAGAGAACAGCCGGTTCGCACCACTATTTCAACTTCTGCGGACTTATGATCGACAGCAGCGCAGAAGTAAGACCCGATAACCATAAATATGATATGAATATTGAGGTTTACGGCGACAGCGTTTCAGCAGGCGAGGTAGTAGAGGCTGTGAACTATTGCGAGCATACAGACCCCGCACATATCAGTCAGTTCGACAACAGCTGGTTCTCATATTCGCTCCAGCTTGCAAGAAAGCTCAATGCCCGTATCAACTGCAACGCACAGGGCGGAATTTCGCTTATCAACGGCGCAGGCTATTTTGATAACTATGTCGGTATGGAAACCGTTTATAAGCAGATGGGCTATGAGCCTCACTTTGAGCTTACCGAATGGGATTTTTCACGCTACACTCCCGATTATGTCATAATCGCACTGGGTCAGAATGACGCAAACCCCGACCCTAAGCGTATTTACGAAAAAGAATACCGTGAAAAGTGGAAAACCGTATATAAGAATATGGTGCTTGACCTTAACGAAAAATACGGCGGCAAGGCAAGATTTATCGTTATAACCACTGTACTTATGCACGAGCCAACCTGGGACGACGCTCTTGATGAAATAGTGAACGAGCTTGCAATGGATAATGTAAAACGTTTTAAATTCAGAAGAAACGGTGCGGCAACACCCGGACATCCTCGTATCCCCGAGCAGACCGAAATGGCAGACGAGCTGTACGGCTTTATAACCGGATGGGAAAGCTAATTGTCAATCTGCACAAAAAGATAGGTTGAAACAAGGCACAATTCATAAAACTGATACAAATCTATTGAAAACTTTTGGGAATTGTGCTATTATTAAAAAAGTAAAATAAAATGTTAGGAGTATCTGTTATGGCTATTAACGTGCCTAAGGAATATGAAGTTCCGCTTTATCTTTTCCATCAGGGAAAGAACGCTGAAGCATATAAGCTGTTCGGCTCTCATTTTACCGAAAAAGACGGTGTGAGCGGCGTGGTTTTCAGAGTATGGGCACCAAAGGCGGCTGATGTCAGCGTCGTAGGTGATTTCAATCACTGGAACCGTGAAGAAAGCTATATGAAAAAAATCAGCGACGGCGGTATCTGGGAGCTTTTTATCCCCGGACTCAAGAAGTTTGATAATTACAAATACAGCATAAAGACCGAAAGAGGACAGATAAAGCTGAAGGCTGATCCCTACGGCTATCATATGGAAACACGTCCTAATACCGCATCAAAGGTGTATGATATTTCCGGCTACAACTGGAAAGATTCAAAGTGGATGGACGAGAAGAAGACGAAGAACGTATACCGTTCTCCTATGAATATATACGAGGTACACCTCAACTCGTGGTTTACAAAGACCGATGAGGAGGAGCTGTTCAGCTATATGCAGCTTGCGGAAAAGCTCGTTCCTTATGTCAAGGAAATGGGCTATACCCATATCGAGATGATGCCGATAGCCGAGTTCCCGTTTGACGGTTCGTGGGGATACCAGCAGATAGGCTATTACGCCCCCACATCACGTTTCGGCACTCCCTCTGATTTTATGGAATTTGTAGATTACTGCCACACTCACGGAGTAGGCGTGATACTTGACTGGGTACCGGCACATTTCCCCAAGGATGCGGCAGGACTTTATGAGTTTGACGGCGATTACTGCTATGAATATTCCGACCCCAACAAGCGTGAGCATTATAACTGGGGTACAAGAGTTTTCGACTGGGGCAAGCCCGAGGTGCAGTCGTTCCTTATTTCAAACGCTAACTACTGGCTTTCCGAATATCATATAGACGGTCTGCGTGTCGATGCGGTAGCTTCTATGCTTTACCTTGACTATGACAGGCAGGGCGGAGCGTGGACGCCTAACAAGAACGGCGGAAACGAGAATCTTGAGGCTGTCGATTTCCTTCAGAACCTCAACTCCTGCCTTTTCTCACGGCACCCCGGACTTCTGATGATAGCGGAAGAATCGACCGCATGGCCTATGGTCACAAAGCCTGTCGATATAGGCGGTCTTGGCTTCAACTTCAAGTGGAATATGGGCTGGATGAACGATATGCTTTCGTATATGTCAATGAGCCCCGAGTACAGACAGTACAACCATGACAAGCTGACCTTCTCGTTCTATTATGCATTCTCCGAAAACTACATACTGCCGATCTCACACGATGAGGTGGTTTACGGCAAGTGTTCAATGCTCGACAAGATGAGCGGCCCGAGAGAAAAGCGTTTCGCATCTCTCAGAACGTTCCTTGCATATATGACCGCACACCCCGGTAAAAAGCTGATGTTCATGGGTCAGGAATTCGCACAGTTCAAGGAATGGAATTACAAGACAGGTCTTGACTGGGATATTCTGAAATTCCCCGAGCATTCACAGTATCAGTCGTTCGTAAAGGCTATGAACAAGTTCTATCTCGACAATAAGCCTTTATGGGAGATTGATTACGACTGGAGCGGCTTCAGCTGGATATCGAACGATGATAACAAGAACAGCGTTATCGTTTTCAGACGTATTGCGTCAAACGGTGACGAGCTTATCGCAGTATGCAACTTCCTGCCGAATGAACACGAGCAGTACAGCTTCGGCGTTCCTTATTATGCCGACTATAAGGAAGTGTTCACTACAGACGATAAGAAGTTCGGCGGCGACAGCGACGGCAACGCTTCATACACCGCAAAGTGCGAGGGTATGCACGGACTTGAGTATTCTATAACAATGAAGATACCCGCAATGTCCGCAGTATTCCTCAAGCCCGTCAACAAGCGCAGTCCGGAGAGCGACAAGCCGGCAGAAAAACCTGTAAAGCCGGCAAAAAAGCCGGTTGCAAAAACAGCGGACACAGCTGAGAAGCCTGTGGCAAAACCCGCAGAAAAGTCCGTAGCAAAACCCGGCACTCCTGCAAAGAAACCTGCGGCAGGAAAAACGGCAAAGAAAGCAAATACGGCGAACCGTAAGAAAAACGGCAAAGCTAAGAAATAAATAACGGAGGAACTTATTTATGAAACATGTTAAGAAGGAATGCGTGGCAATGTTGCTCGCAGGCGGTCAGGGTAGCAGACTTTACGCTCTGACAAAGGATATGGCAAAGCCTGCCGTTCCTTACGGCGGTAAATACAGAATCATTGATTTCCCGCTTTCAAACTGCGTAAACAGCGGCATTGACACAGTAGGCGTACTTACACAGTATCAGCCCCTTGTACTTAACGAATATATCGGCAACGGTCACCCCTGGGGACTTGACAGAGTTCACGGCGGCGTTCATGTACTGCCCCCTTACGAGTCGTCATCGGGTAAGTCATGGTATGAAGGCACAGCAAATGCTATTTACCAGAATATCAGCTTCATCGACAGATATAATCCCGACTATGTGGCAGTGCTTTCGGGCGACCACATCTACAAGATGAACTATAACAAGATGCTCGAATTCCACAAGTCGCACAATGCAGACGCTACTATAGCCGTTCTTGAAGTGCCGTGGGAGGAAGCACCCCGTTTCGGTATAATGAGCGCAGACGAGAACGATGTGATTTATGAATTTGCGGAGAAGCCCGCACAGCCTAAATCAAACCTTGCCTCAATGGGCGTTTATATATTCTCGTGGCAGAATCTGAAAAAGCACCTTATCGCCAACGAAAATGACGAGGGCGCAAGCAAGGACTTCGGTAAGAATATTATCCCTGCAATGCTGGCAGAGGGCAACAAACTGGTTGCTTATCACTTTGACGGCTACTGGAAGGATGTCGGAACTATCGACAGCTTATGGGAAGCAAATATGGATCTTCTTGATCCCAATGTTCCTCTTGATCTTCATGATTCAAGATGGAGAATCTACTCCAGAAACCCTGTAATGCCTCCCCATTACGCAAGTCCTGAGAGCGCTATCCAGAACTCTCTTATTTCAGAGGGTTGCAATATCGAAGGTCATATAGACTTCTCTGTACTGTTTGCAGGCGTAACTATTGAGCCCGGTGCAGTAGTGCGTGACAGTATCATAATGCCAAACACCACGATAAAGAAGGGTGCGGTAGTTGAATATGCTATTGTCGGCGAGGATTGCGTAATAGGTGAAAACGTCAAGGTCGGTGCAAGACCCGAATCTATCGAGGATAAGGATACATGGGGTGTTGCGGTAATCGGACACGGCGTAACAGTAAGCGATAATGCGGAGATCAAGCCCAAGGCAATGATCTCGGCTGATGTGTGAACGGGAGG
>ERZ1035041.536-NODE-536-length-16987-cov-4.744271_pt1 | contig 16987 bp, 15 predicted proteins | sample MGYA00520684_ERZ1035041 | MGnify/ENA primary metagenome ERZ1035041 (study PRJEB33766, sample SAMN09781699) | gut metagenome | biome: gut microbiome | host: Homo sapiens | place: Madagascar | study: EMG produced TPA metagenomics assembly of the PRJNA485056 data set... | reverse complement strand
GCCTTAGTGTGTGTGCCCAAAGTTTTAAGCACGGATACTTAAAGTCAGCCACACAAAGCCGTTGCACGATGCAACGGCACAAATGGCTGACGAGGCAAGGATGCGAAACCCAAAAAAGCACACACAGCCACTCCCCTACGAATATTCCCACAATTCATCACAACCTCACCAACCTCCCCAACAAAAAATCCGCCATTTGCATTAAACAGCGGATTCTTTATATTCAATTCTCAGCACTCGTCAAAATGGTGTTCCGTAAGGAACCCGCCGATAACGTAACCTCCCGCCAATCGCCAACAATCAAAACGGCGAATTTGAATCGGCTCACACCCGCAAAAAAGCGGTCACAGCTTACCGCCATGACCGCCACATATTAAATTATCACTTTGTGTAACCCCGCCGTTCCACTATCTTGAGCAAATTGCCATCATTTCCAAAGGCGGAACTTGAAGCGGCACATTGCCGCAGGCGGAATTGTCAGCGGCGACCCGCCGCCCGCCTTACTTTAAGATAGGCGCAAATCTGATACGGATATTCGGCATCTTCGTGATAGTCGAATAAGTGTTCAGCATCCAGTCCTCACTGCCGTCGTTTACGTTCTCACCGCTTGCAGGAGGTGCAAATATCTTGAGCGTCATGTCAGCTTCACCGTCAAGAGGCTTTTCAAAGAATGCCGACATAAAGTCAATCGTCTTTGCGTGAGGTGCCTTGTAGAACCACTTGCCGTTGATTTCCATCATAAGATTAAGCTCTGCGTCCTCGTCCTCAAATGTGATTTCGCAGAATGTGGGATTCTTTTCAAAGTGCAGAGGTATCTCGATACCCTCAGCGTCCTCAGAACCGCCCCAACGTAATTTTACAGGGAACTGTGCGTCACCCTCGCTCTTCATTTCGGGATAGAAATACTCATCGTGGATTATTTCCTTGTAGGTCTGCATTACCGGCTGCTCAATACCGCAGTCAGCATTGTTCGGATCCTCGATTTCAAGTCCCAGTCTGCCTCTGTCACGGAACTGATAGAATGTAAAGCCGTTGAACCAGCCCTGATCCTTGTCGTTCTTGAGCATATCGCAGAATTCCTTTACCATTTCAGCCTGCTCGTAAGGTCCCGTTACATCGCCGTCAGCGTTGAACTCGCTCATTACCATAGGCTTCTTTACTCCGCCGCAAAGCTCTCTGTAACGCTTTTCCGACAGCTTAGTCAGATTATATGTATCAGCTACCTTGCTTCTGCCGAAAGAGTTTCCACCCTCGTCCGCTACGTCAAAAGGCCAGCCCCAGTGAAGAGCCATGTACTTGTCAACAGACCATATATCCGTTGCTCTTACAGCGTCGGCAAATTCCTTTTCCATCTCGATTTCTTCGCCCTTTTCGGGATGCTCCACACCGCCGATACAGAGAATAGTCTGTACGTTGGGCGCAAACTTCTTGATTACCTCACGGGCATGAATATAGAAATCAGCCACCTGCTGATATGTCGCACGCTTTGTAAACGAGAACCAGTTACCTGTAGCTTCGTGATTGATTCTCAGCTGCATACGGCCGAATGTCGAAAGCTCCTTGCCTATCTGTTCAAGATGCTCGTCCGTAACATTAGGATCTATCGTCATTGTAAGTATAACGTCCTGTCCGTGACGTCTTACATCACGCATACAGGTGAAAGGCTCATCATCGGTTGTTCCGCCGATACCGCCCTTATATGTAAAATAGTCGTCATAGGGATAATCCCACTGGAATGTGATCTCCTTGTCCTTGAAAGCGTTTCTCGCTCTTGCAGGCCATGTTTCGTCAAGCGGATAATAGCAATACATAAGGCTTACCGCTCTGTGAGGTCTGCCCAGCTTGTTCAGGATATAATCCTGGTTTACATACTCTCCTCTTTCGCTTCCGTCGCCAAGGTCAACCGCACATTTAGCAGGACCCATGTGGATCTTCTTGATCTCGCTCATGTTAATAAACTCCTTACACAACTTTTTTCAGAAATACTGATTTTTAAGACTTATCCGTCCTTTCCGGTAATTCGCCCGTCCGCCGCTATGCACCGCTCACCGACAGCTTACCGGAACAATTTAGCGAAAACCTGCGTTTTCACCGAATAAATTGAGTATATCATAAAATGAAAACGATTTCAAGGCTTTACAAAAAAATTTTTTTGGTATATAATAAAACAGTATTGCAAAATTGAAAGGAACGGTAACCTATGTTAGAATATGATGAACTCAAAGTTGAGTTCGAGGGCTATGAGCCTGAGCTTAAAGAGCTTGCCGGCGCACTTGACCTTGATAACCTCAAAGCAGAAATAGCAAAACTCGAAGAACAGAGCGCACAGCCTGATTTCTGGAACGATGTAGAAAATTCTCAGAAAATTTCTCAGAAAATAGGCGAAGATAAGAATATAGTACAGAGCTACGAAAAGCTCCGTGAAAGCTATGACGATGTAATGACAATGCTCGAGCTTGCTCAGGAAGAGGATGACGAATCTATGCTTCCCGAGATACAGGAGCTTGCAAAGCATTTCAGAACTGAGCTTGAATCGCAGAAGCTCGCTACCCTTCTCTCAGGCGAATTTGACCATAATAATGCGATTCTCACATTCCACGCAGGCGCAGGCGGTACAGAAGCTCAGGACTGGGTCGAGATGCTTTACCGTATGTACAACCACTGGGCAGAACAGCACAGTATGAAGGTAACCGTACTCGACTACCTTGACGGTGAAGAAGCAGGCATAAAGAGCGCCAGCATACTGGTTGAGGGCAGGAACGCCTACGGCTATCTGAAGAGCGAAAACGGCGTACACAGACTTGTCCGTGTATCTCCCTTTGACAGCTCCGGACGCCGCCACACCAGCTTTGCTTCTGTAGAAGTAATGCCTGAAATCAATGAAGATATTGACATTGAAATAAGCGAAGACGAGATAAAGATGGACGTTTACCGTGCAAGCGGTGCGGGCGGTCAGAAGGTCAACAAGACATCCTCTGCTGTTCGTATCACGCATATCCCCACAGGTATCGTATGCGCCTGCCAGACAGAGCGTTCACAGCATCAGAACAGAGAATACGCTATGCGTATGCTGAAGTCAAAGCTGCTTGAGATCAAGGAAAGAGAACACCTCGACAAGATTTCCGACATCAAGGGCGAACAGCTTCAGATTGCCTGGGGCGCACAGATACGCTCGTATGTATTCATGCCCTACACAATGGTAAAGGATCACCGCACAGGCTACGAAATGGGCAACATCGGCGCAGTTATGGACGGCGACCTTGACGGCTTTATAAACGCTTATTTAAAGGCACTCAGCTTAGGACAGATATAATGAAAAAGAACGACATCGTTGAAATTGAGATAACAGCTCTTTCAAGCGAATGTTCCGGTATAGGCAAGAAGGACGGCATGGTTATTTTCGTGCCGTTTTCTGCTATAGGGGACAAGCTTGAAGTAAAGATACTGAAAGTAAATAAAACCTACTGCTACGGCAAGATAGAGAGAATCATCATACCCTCTCCCGACAGGGTCACTCCCGACTGCCCCGTTTACGCTAAGTGCGGCGGCTGTTCTCTGCGGCATATTAGCTACGAGGCTCAGCTAAGAGCCAAAGAGCAGTTCGTAAAGGACGCTTTCACCAGAATAGGCGGACTGTCACCCGAATTTCTGCCGATTATAGACAACGATACGATAAACGGTTACCGCAACAAGTTACAGATGCCTATAGGCACCGACAAGGACGGAAATCTTATCGCAGGCTTCTATGCCTTCCACTCGCACAGAATAGTTCCTTGCGAAAAGTGCCTTTTACAACCCGACATTTTTTCAAGAATAACCGCCGACTTCTTAAATATGGCAACAGAACTGAAATTATCAGCCTACGACGAAACGACACGCAAAGGCACACTCCGCCATCTGTATCTCAGAAAAGGTCACTACAGCGGAGAAATATGTCTCTGTATAGTAGTGGCAAAAAATGTTCCGGAAATTAAAATTCTGTCGGACAGGCTTCTCGAAAAATACCCCGAAATAGTAAGCTCTGTAATTAATATCAACAGCAAAGATACAAATGTTATTCTCGGCGAAAAAGAGATCCTCTGCACCGCAAAAAGCACCATAAATGACACAATGTGCGGAAATTGTATCACAATATCTCCTAAGTCATTCTATCAGATAAACACTGCGTCCGCCGAAAAGCTGTATGCCGCCGCCCGTGACTTTGCCGATGCCGCAGGAAAAACCGTGCTTGATCTGTACTGCGGAGCAGGCACGATCGGGCTTTCCATGGCACGCACGGCAAAGAAGATAATCGGCGTCGAGATAGTCCCCGAGGCAATTGAAAACGCAAAACAGAACGCCCTCGCAAACGGCATAACAAACTGCGAATTTATCTGTGCCGATGCTGCCGAAGCCGCACGGATACTGCATTCACGCAGCCTCCGTCCCGACGTGATAATGGTAGACCCTCCCCGCAAGGGCTGCGGCAGGGACGCCTGCGAGCAGATAGCCGCCTTCTCCGCCCCCCGCATCGTCATGGTCTCCTGCAACGCCGCCACCGCCGCCCGTGACTGCGCGTATTTCAAGGAACTCGGATACTCCACCGACAAGTGCGTTGCTGTCGATATGTTCAGTGGTACGAACCATGTGGAGTGCGTGGTTCTCCTTACAAAATCTTGAAATAATTACATCAGGACCCTTCCGGTCAAAAGCGGAGGGGTTTAATTTTTTGCATAAAATACAATCAAACTATAGGGGCTGTTTAATCAAATTTTACATTCCGCCCTTGACCCGACAGCTTGTAAATGGTAAAATAGGAATGTTGCAAATAATTATTATAATGTGAGGTGAGCAGAGTGAACAGTGATGACAGTTTCGGGCGATACACGGCTTGTGCTGAAAAAATGTGCAGCTCTGCAAAGGCTTCACATAACAGCTTATGAAGCTGAATATCAGCACGAATGCCGGTGCTTGTTTTTCCGATACCGCTTTCATCAATGAATTGCGACAATTCTTGAATTGAAAGGAATACTATTATGGCAAACAGTATCAAAAACATATCTTCACCGGTCGAAGATATAACAGTCAGACCCGACTATGTAAAGGAAATAAGCGAGATTGTGAAAGGCGATCTTTCCCCGATAGTAATCCGGGAAAGGCTTGACGATTATCACGAAAAGGATATTGCACAAGCTCTCGCTTTGCTTGACCCCGTTGAGCGTGTCAGGCTGTTGAGAATCCTTGACGCAGAAAGCCTTGCGGGCATTTTTGAATATGTTCCCGAAGAAGAAGCGGGAAAACTGCTTGAAGAAATGGACATCAAAAAGGCAGTCGCACTTATTTCAGAGCTTGAAAGCGACTCTGCCGTTGATATTCTGAGAACTATCTCCAGAGAAAAGCGCAGTCAATTCATCGACCTTATTGACGACGAGAGCAAGCGCAGGATAGAGCTTGTGGCATCCTTTGACGAAGATGAGATAGGAAGCCGTATGACCTCGAACTTTGTTCTGATAAGCAACGATATGACGGTCAAGAGCGCTATGACCTCGCTTATCGAGCAGGCTAAAGATAACGACAACATCACAACGATATTCGTTGCGGACAAAAACGGTCTGTTTTACGGTGCTATCGATCTTACCGATCTTATCATAGCACGGCAGGACGATCCTCTTGAGGATATTATAAGCACATTTTTCCCTTATGTATACGGCACTGAAGAAGTTGACAACGTAATCGAGTCGCTTAAGGACTATTCCGAAAACAGCATACCTGTTCTTGATAATTCCAACCATATTATCGGTGTAATCACTTCTCAGAACCTTGTTGAAGTGGTTGACGATGAAATGGGCGAGGATTACGCAAAGCTGGCAGGTCTTACCGCCGAGGAGGATCTGTCCGAGCCACTGAAAATGAGCATCAAAAAACGCTTGCCGTGGTTACTTGTACTGCTCGGACTTGGAATGATAGTTTCTTCCGTGGTCGGCATTTTTGAACAGGTTATAGCACAGCTTACAATAATAATGGCTTTCCAGTCGCTTATACTCGATATGTCGGGTAATGTCGGAACACAGTCGCTTGCAGTCACGATCCGTGTACTGACCGACGAGAATCTGAGCGGAAAGCAGAAGCTCCGCCTTGTGATAAAAGAAATGAAGGTTGGTCTTTCAAACGGCATAATTCTGGGCGTATGCTCAATTGTACTGATAGGACTTTATGTAATGCTGTTCAAGGGCAAGCCTCCGATACTTGCTTTCGGCGTTTCTTTCTGCATCGGTGCGGCACTCATTCTCGCTATGCTTATATCAAGCGCGGTCGGTTCATCAATACCGCTTTTTTTCAAGAAAATCAAGATAGATCCTGCCGTTGCTTCGGGTCCGCTGATAACAACGATATGCGACCTTGTGTCTGTGGTAACTTACTATGGGTTAAGTTGGATCCTTCTTATAAATGTGCTGGGGCTGGGTTGATTGCCTGCGTAACATTGCTTATTTATAACATATAGCTTCAAAGTTCTTCGTCAAAGTGCCGGCGGAGAGCTTTTTTGCATTCAGATTGTTAATATGCCTTATCATACGCCGTATTTTGCTATTTCATCATTCTTGACAAAACTTCTTTCCCGTACTATAATCAAAATAAATAAACGGCAATTTTTGATTGTAAGCAAGCCGCAATACAGGAGGATGAAAAAATGGCTAAAAGCAAGTATGCAGGCACACAGACCGAAAAGAATCTTCAGGAAGCGTTTGCAGGCGAATCACAGGCAAGAAACAAGTATACATATTTTGCATCCGTAGCGAAAAAAGAGGGGTATGAGCAGATGTCCGCCCTTTTCCTGAAAACTGCGGATAACGAAAAGGAACACGCTAAGATGTGGTTCAAGGAGCTTGCAGGAATAGGCGATACAAAAGCAAACCTTGAGGCTGCCGCAGACGGCGAAAACTACGAATGGACAGATATGTACGAAAATTTTGCCAAGACAGCCGAGGAAGAGGGATTTCCTGAGCTTGCCGCTAAGTTCAGGGCGGTAGGCGAGATCGAAAAGCACCACGAGGAAAGATACCGTGCGCTGTTAAAGAACATAGAAACCGCACAGGTATTTGAAAAGAGCGAGGTCAAGGTATGGGAGTGCCGCAACTGCGGTCATATCGTAGTAGGCACAAAGGCTCCCGATGTTTGTCCCGTATGTAATCATCCGCAGAGCTACTTTGAAGTACACGCTGAGAATTATTGACGGGAGTATCAAACCACATTTAAACAGGCAGGGCTTCTGTTGACGGCATATAAAGACCGCCGGCGGAAGCTTTCTTTTCCGATACTTTTTTGTAAAAGGAGCATATTATGAAAAACTACAACTGGGCAGTACTCGGCACAGGCGTTATCGCAAACGAAACAGCCGCCGCTTTGCAGAAAAACGGAAGAAATCTATTCGCCGTAGGCAACAGGACACACGACAAGGCTATGGCTTTTGCCGAAAAATACAATATCGGCAAGGTGTATGACAGCTATGACGAAATGTTCACCGACCCCGATGTCGATATAATCTACATCACCACTCCGCACAACACGCATTACGGCTTTATGAAGAAAGCGATTTTAAACAAAAAGCATATTCTTGTTGAAAAGTCGATAACATTGAATAGCGACGAACTTGGTGAACTTATCGCACTTGCAGGCGAAAACAACGTTGTAATCGGCGAAGCTATGACGGTTTATCATATGCCGATATATAAAAAGCTGAATGAAATTCTGAAAAGCGGCATACTCGGCAGGGTGAATCTTATCACAATGAATTTCGGCAGCTTCAAGGAATACGATATGAAAAACCGCTTTTTCAACAGAAGCCTTGCAGGCGGTGCAATGCTTGATATAGGCGTGTATGCCTTGTCTGTTATCCGTTGGTTTTTCGATTCAAAGCCGGACAATATGCTGTCACAGCTTAAAACCGCACCGACGGGAGTTGACGAACAGGCGAGCCTTTTGCTGTCGGATAAGGGGGGGCAGATGGCAACGGTTATGCTGTCGCTCCATTCAAAACAGCCCAAGCGTGCTATGATCTCCTGCGAAAACGGCTATATTGAGATCATGGAATATCCGAGAGCGTGGGAAGCAAAAATAACCTATACGGACGGCAGGACGGAGCTTGTCGGCGCAGGCGAAAATTCCGATGCGCTTTACTATGAAATAACCGATATGGAAAAGGCGGTAAACGGCGACAAAAACGTAATGTGCCTTGACTACACCGCCGATGTTATGGAGATAATGACAAGGTTCAGGCAGGAACACGGCATAATTTACCCGGAGGAAGAATAAATGGACAGATGCGAAAAGCTGAGGGATAATCTGTACGGTGTCGATTTGCTGACAGGTTCAATTACACCCGTAAAGGAACATATTGCGCAGATATTCTATATTGTAAACAACACCGATAACAGCGAATTTATCGAAAACGAGGCGTTGCAGATGATAACTCAGTTCGGTAAAACCGAGTATCATTTCTGCGGCAGACACAGCGAATTATGGCAGAGAATATTTAACGATACCGCACTTAAAATTTATCCGACAGACAGCGAAAAGGTCATTACCCGTAAGTATGAAAGCACGGAGAAATTTGCGGATGAACTGAGAGAGGCATTGCAGGAAAAATATTTTGTTCCGACCGACTTTTATCTTATTTATGACGATAAAGATATGTATAGGCAGGTTGTGGGAATGTCGGAATGACAGGGAGAATAAAATGATCACGGAAACATCACGACTTATTCTGCGTGAAATGACGCAGGACGACTTTTCCGCCCTTTATGACATACTTGCCGACAGCGATATTATGTGCCACTACCCGTATACTTTTGATGATAACAGGGTCAGAAACTGGATAAACTGTAACATTGAACGGTATGAAACTTTCGGATTCGGACTGTGGGCGGTATGTCTTAAAGACAGCGGAGAAATGATAGGTGACTGCGGTCTTACAATGCAAAATATAAACGGTAGTATAAAGCCCGAAATAGGCTATCATATAAGAGCGGATAAACAGCGTATGGGTCATGCAAAAGAAGCCGCAGCTGCGGTAAGGGATTGGACGTTTGAAAACACGCCGTTCAACAGGATATATTCATATATGGAAAGCACTAACCTGCCCTCCCGGAAAACGGCTGTTGCTTACGGCTGTCACAAGGTCTGCGAATATAAGGACAGCGAAAATGAAACCACCGCCGTATATGAAATCACACGGCAGGAATGGGAGAAAATCAGGCGGTAAATTTTGCCTTGACTATTTTTATTCAAGGTGATATAATCTGTAACGCAAAATTGCAGTATATTAAAGGAGCGATTTTAATGAAGGTATTGATGCTAAACGGAAGTCCGAAGGCGAACGGCAATACCAATGCCGCACTGCTTGAAGTCGGCAGGACGCTTGAAAGCGAGGGCATTTCATATGAGATATTCCAGATGGGCGGAAAGCCTGTCAGAGATTGCATCGGTTGCGGACAGTGCAGTGAAAAAGGCTGTGCTTTCAACGATGACGATGTTAATGAGTTTATAGCAAAAGCTAAAGAAGCGGACGGATTTGTGTTCGGCACGCCGGTGTATTATGCTCATCCGAGCGGACGTATACTGTCATTCCTTGACAGAGCGTTCTATGCGGGCGGTGCGGATTTCAGATTCAAGCCCGGTGCATCGGTTGCGGTTGCAAGACGAGGAGGCAGTTCAGCATCGTTCGATTGTCTGAACAAGTATTTCGGCATAGCGCAGATGCCGGTTGTCGGCTCTACCTACTGGAACATGGTATACGGCAGAGTACCCGGTGAAGCCGAACAGGATCTTGAGGGTATGCAGACAATGCAGAACCTTGCAAAGAATATGGCGTGGATGATGAAATGCTTTGAACTTGGAAGGAAGAACGGCATTGCACTGCCCGATACAAACGCGGCGGTAAGAACGAATTTTATAAGATAACTTAATATTCATAATGTAATAATAAAAGGGCTGAACTGCTTGATTGCAATTCAGCCCGTTTATTATTCCCTTACTCTCAGCTCTCTGAATGCGACTGCCGCCGCCGCACCGACATTGAGCGAATCGACACCGTGATACATCGGTATCTTTACCGTATAATCACAGCCGTCTATAGTCTTCTGCGACAGTCCGTAGCCCTCAGAGCCGAGTATTATAGCAAGCCTTTCCTCACACTGAAGCGTCTTGTCATCAATACTTACCGAGTTATCCGTGAGCGCCATTGCCGCTGTTTTAAAGCCGAGCGAATTAAGATATGCGGGGCCGTGCGATTGCCACCAATGCTCATCCTCGCCTATATATCCCCACGGGATAAGGAATACCGTTCCCATACTTACTCTTATGGCTCTCCTGCAAAGAGGGTCACAGCAGGACGGAGTTATCAACACAGCGTCTATGCCGAGTGCCGCCGCAGAACGAATTATTGCTCCTGTGTTGCTGACATCGGCTATATTTTCGAGTACGGCAATCCTGCGTGCATTTTTGCAAAGCTCCTCTGCCATTTTCGGCGCAGGACGCTCCATAGCACACAGCATTCCCCGTGTCAGCTCATAGCCTGTAAGCCCGGACATTATCTTGCTGTCGGCGGTATATACCGGAATATCTCCGCACCGCTCTATTATGCCGTTTGCACGGTCATTGATATACTTTCTGTCTGTGAGCATCGAAATCGGCTTACAGCCTGCGTCAAGGGCTACTTCTATAACCGTCTGACTTTCGGCTATGAATATTCCGTGTTCATACTCGTACACCTTGCGAAGCCGTGCATCTGTCAGGTGAGTGTATATTTCGAGTTCGGGTATATTTATATCGGCAACATCTATTATTTCAGCCATATTGTTTATTATTTCCTTTCGGGCGGACTTTTTCGTGTTGCAAATAATATCGAAAAGTGATAGAATATTATCATAGCACGTCCGCTTGTCGCACTGAATATTATAGCGTATCGGGCGGATGTTGTCAAATATATTGACATAGGAGAAATTATTATGTACGGAGCGTTTATCGGGGATATAGTCGGCTCTCAGTATGAGTTTAACGAAATCAAGACAAAGGACTTTACTTTATTTTCTTATGACTGCGACTTTACCGATGATTCGGTTATGACGGTTGCGGTAGCATCTGCTGTCATAAGAGCATACGAACTTTCAAAAACAGGCGAAACCGAAATCCCGCTGTCACGATTTATGACAGAGGAAATGCAGAAATACGGGCGGAAATACCCCTTTCCAAAAGGCGCATACGGCGGAAACTTTTCAAGGTGGCTGAAAGCGGAAAATCCTCAGCCGTATAACAGCTACGGTAACGGCTCAGCTATGCGTGTTTCGCCTTGCGGAATAATTGCGGTCACGCTTGAAGAAGCGCAGGAGCTGGCTGAGATCAGCGCCGCAGTATCTCACAATCATCCCGAAGGAATAAAGGGTGCAAAGGCTGTCGCTTCTGCGGTTTTCCTTGCGGCAAACGGTGCGGATAAGGACGAGATACGCAGATACATAGAAGATAATTACTACACGCTTGATTTCACGATAGACGAAATTCGCCCGTCATATTATTTTGATGTATCCTGTCAGGGTTCTGTTCCTCAGGCGATAGAATGTTTTCTTGAATCGACCGATTTTGAAGATGCAATCAGGAACGTTGTTTCGATCGGTGGCGACTGTGATACAACAGGTGCTATGGCAGGCGCTGTCGCTTACGCATATTACAAAAGGCTGGGCGGCGAATATAAAGAACAGGCGGAAGAGTTTACAAACGTTATAAAGCAGAAGTTCCTGCCCGCCGAATTTGTAGAAGCAGCCGAGAAGCTGAATGAAATTTCGGTTCTGCGCCGCCGTGAGTATCTTGAAAACGGCAAGTCATCAAGGCTGCATTAACAACAGTATGAAACTACATATCATTCAAAAAGGTGGCAGGTATGGATTACTTATACAAAATCACGGTAGAAATAGATAATGAAAAAGTGCTGAGCTTACAGCAACACGATTTGGATGCGGTATATAAGACAGTAAGAGAAGCGTTTGCAGGGTGTAATTTTAAAGAAGTGCCGACAGATAATAAGCGGCTTGCTTTTGTTATCGGGGACGGCAACGATTCTTTCAGTGAGGTCGGAATCGTAGCAAATGCGCTTCACGACAGCTGGCTCGGCAAGTATCTTAAGAAAATGGAATGGTACGATATGAGCGATGACAGCACTGAGGATATGCTCAGAGAAATACAAGAATTCGACAACGAATACGGCAAATAAATTTAACGGAGAACAATATGAAAACAGGGCTTGTGCTTGAAGGCGGCGCTATGCGTGGAATGTACACGGCAGGCGCACTTGACGTACTTCTTGAAAATGATATAAATTTTGACGGGATAATAGGAACATCGGCAGGTGCGGTGTTCGGAGTGAATTTCCTGTCAAGGCAGGACGGCAGGGTCATCCGCTACAACTGCCGTTTCAACGGCGACAGGAACTACATGGGAATAAAGCCGTTACTTAAAAGCGGTGACTTTTTCAACACGGAATATGCCTATTATAAAGTGCCGAATGAGCTTGATATATTCGATGACGAAACCTATCAGAAATCGGGCGTGCCGTTTTATGCAACGGCGACCGATGTAAAAACGGGAAAGCCGGAGTATCTGAAGGTCGAAAGCGTACTTAGGGATATGGAGATGCTCCGTGCTTCTGCTTCAATGCCGTTTATATCAAAGCCTGTAATAATCGGCGGCAGGGCGTATCTTGACGGAGGGATTTCCGACAGCATACCGTTTGAGCATTTTTCCGAAATGGGATACAAAAAGCAGGTCGTGATCCTCACCCGTGATATGAACTACCGCAAAAAGCCGATGAACAAACTGCTGATACGCTCGTTCTACGGTAAATTTCCCGACTTGTGCAAGGCGCTTGAAAACCGTCACAATGTCTACAACGAAAGCATAGACAAGCTATGTGAACTTGAACAAAGCGGCAAGGTGTTTATTATCCGCCCGTCTGAGCCGATAACGATAAGCAGAACGGAAAGAGATCCCGAAAGGCTGAAAAGCGTTTATGAGCTTGGGAGGAAGGATATGGAAATGTGTCTTGATGGTCTTGAAGAATTTTTGGAGAAAGAACAGGAAATATAAATGGCAAACAAGAAATGTCCCGTTGCGAAAAAATGCAGTGGCTGTCAGCTGTCCAACATGACATACGAACAGCAGCTTGAATGGAAGCAGAAGGATACCGAAAAGCTGCTCGGCAGTTTCGGCAAGGTATCTGAAATTATAGGTGCGGACGACCCGTATAACTACAGAAACAAGGTGCAGGCGGTATTCCGCTCTGACAGAAACGGCAGGATAATCTCCGGCGTGTACCAGTCGTCCAGAAACGGCATTGTCGGAATTGACAGCTGTATGCTTGATGATAAACGTGCGGACGAGATAATAGTCGGTATAAGAGGATTACTCAAATCGTTTAAATTACAGCCTTATGACGAGGGTACGGAGCGTGGTTTTTTACGTCATGTGCTTGTCCGTGTCGGAAAGAATACCGGAGAGATACTGGTTACTCTTGTCGGCGGAAACTCAATGTTCCCTAAAAAGCACGACTTTGTGAAGGCTCTTGTAAAGCAGTTCCCCGACATAACAACTGTAACATTCTCGGTAAACCGCACCCCCGAAATGCTGATACTCGGCGATAAAAACGAGGTGCTTTACGGCGAGGGATACATTACGGATATTCTTTGCGGAAAAAGGTTCAGAATTTCTCCGCACTCGTTCTATCAGATAAATCACGCACAGACCGAAAAACTGTACGACTACGCTATAGAGGCGGCAAAACTCACTAAGAAGGACGTTCTGCTTGACGCATACAGCGGAATAGGCACGATAGGCATAATAGCGTCTGACTATGTAAAGCAGGTACAGGGCATCGAATACAACGCATCAGCCGTCCGTGACGCAGTAAAGAACTGTCACGAAAACGGGCTTACCCGCAACATTGCTTTTAACCGGGGCGATGCAGGCGAGTTTCTTGAAAAGAAGGCAAAACTCGGCACGCATTATGACGCAGTGATCCTCGACCCTGCAAGGACGGGAGCGGACAGGAAGTTTTTGAACTCGCTCGTAAAAATCGCACCGGAAAGAATAGTTTATATTTCCTGCAATCCGGCTACGCAGGCAAGGGATCTGAAAACGCTCACGAAAAAATACACAGTGACCGATATTCAGCCATTTGATATGTTCCCGCATACGAGGCATGTTGAGTGCGTGGTGGCGATGTCAAGGAGCTGATTGTTACGGAAAAATAATGCCAGTAAATTATAACGAATAGGAGAATTCTATTTATGGAATTATATATTGCTTTGTTGGAAATAAATTCACATCAAATAGTGGAGAAAATGAATAAAAAAGTGGATATTTCTTCAGTTTATGTAAATGAAGGATTTGAATTTCAGGTGCTTTATCAAGATGACAGTTTCTTTCAAATAAAGGTGTTTGCGGAAAATGTATATACAACCCGACTATTAGGTGCCTCGATTGAAAACTGTGGTATTAGAATTGGTGGGAAATATAATGTTCCCATATTAGTTTCTACTTATGGTGGATTTGCAGGTGTATTGTGTTCATATGTATTTATGATGAGCAATAGATGCATAGAATGGGACTATTTCTATCAGTCCTTAGGCATTGATTCTCATTGGATAATTTCACCTGAAAATTATCAGATGTTAGAAAAACGCTTGTCATTTTATGAGATAACCACCGGATTTTTAGAACTTGAACACTATATTGAAACAGAACGGAGTATTTATGAACAAACAGAAAGAATGGTTAGCAGAACAAAGGTATATGGCGAAAGTTTTCAAAGCAGTCATAATCCCAATATGCTTGGAAAAGTTAAGTTCAAAGAGAGCTTGACTCTTATTGCTGCAAGAGAGGCAGTGATTCATGGAAAACATACTGCTGTATTGAATTTTGCAAATCCTGTAGAACCGGGGGGCGGAGTCCTTAGAGGTGCGAGCGCACAAGAGGAGAGTATATGTAGAGTAAGCAATCTATATAACTCTCTCATCTCCGAAAAGGCATCCTCATATTATCAAGCAAATAAACAGGTCGTTTCCAAAAATCAATATAACAGCATGTTCCTTGGAACCGATAAAGTTATTTTTACACCCGATGTCTTGATACTTAAAGAAAATATAGGATATCGTGAGGGATTTGTTTACCACGAAAAAGAACAGTATACGGAGGAAACATTTAATGTCGATGTTATAACTTGTGCAGCACCATTTTTCAGCGGTTCAGGATATATAATTCCAAATGGAGATTTGCAGCATTTGCTTGAAAGAAGAATCAGAAACATCCTTGAAGTGGCAATTGAAAATGAAGTAGAGGTAATCATATTAGGCGCTTTGGGGTGCGGCGCTTTCCATAATCCACCCGTTGTTGTCGCAGATGCCTTTAGAGAAGTGTTATTGGAATCCAGATACAAAAATGCATTTGACGAAGTAATATTTGCGGTTAAAAGAACAGAAATAATATGTGAGAATATTGAAGCGTTTCAGAGAAATTTCTCCATATTTCCGGAACTGAACTATCAAGGAAGTGAGAAACAACACAAGGATCACTGGAAATGGGAATGCGATTGTGGTCTTGAGCATTCTTGGACTGAAATTCAATGTAGCCAATGCAAGACAACACGAAAAAAAGCCAAAATCGTAAGGATGCTATAATAGATAGTAAAGTAACGTCTTATCCCCGCGAACGAACTTTTTTGAAGAAGATGGACAATTTAGATACAATTAGACTAAATCGACTCGACTTGTTTCCATGAACTTCGATAGCTTATGTCATCAAAATGGTCGTGTCGATTCGTGTTGAGTGCGTGGTGGTGATGTCGAGAAAAGATAAATAAAGGTTGAAAGTGGCGTATTTCCAGGCTTCTGACATGTCCTTCACTCTCCTGATTTTAGTATATTTTTTTGAGCGTGGGGTGTCAAGTTTTATTATACAACAAAACTCGTTTGGTTTAGTTTTAGCCAAACGAGTTTTGTTTTTTACTCCCTGAGATTTTCTTTGAGTTTTACTTTTCGATATTCTTTTGGTGACATACCAATGTATTTATGAAACAGTCTGCTGAAATAAAGCGAATTGGTGTATCCAACCATATTTGCAATTTCAGTAATGGTGTAGTCCGTATTTTCTAACAAACTTTGTGCGTTGGAGATTCGCAGCTTTAAGATATATTGCAGCGGACTGGAACCTGTGATTTCTTTAAAGCACTGAATAAACCAACAGTTGCTAAGCCCTTTGGATTCGGAGTACTCCTCAATGCTGATTTCTGTGTTGTAATTCTTACGAAAATAGTGCATCGCAAAAGCAACTTCTTTTTCACTGGTGCTGCTGAATTTCTTTGCACTCATGATTGCACGGCTTATCAAAACAAAAATATTTCGCAGCTGCAAAGAAATCAATTCATCATACCGTGGTCTGCAAAGCTGCAATTCCTGAATCATCTGACCAAATAACCACTGATAATCGGGAGATGTTCCGATATAGAGAATATTATTTTGCAGGTTGATATTGTAATACTTTAAAATTTCTTCTACTTCATTTCCGGTAAAATGCACCCAATAAACATCGGTTTGATCTGCACGATAATAAACATATTCCTGTGGTTGATCCGGCAAATATATAATAATATTTCCGGCTGAAACCGTTTTTTCTTCTCCGTGAATGAAAAAATGTCCTTTTCCGGAGGCAATATATAAAAGCTGATAATCTTTTCTTCCCTTCGGACGATGTGTTACTACTTCAGAACGATTTTTCACACGATAATTTCCACAGCTTGTTACAATCAAAGGTTTCGTATTATCCACTACAGTAGATGTAGAGTTGTTTAAATAGGCAACATTCATAAACATAAAAAGCGCCTCCTTGCTTCTATAAATATAGTATATCACTCCTGATCACCGATTACAAGAAAAATCCTAAATTTTGTGCATATATTTTATAATATTGT
>ERZ1035041.528-NODE-528-length-17178-cov-3.847340_pt1 | contig 17178 bp, 11 predicted proteins | sample MGYA00520684_ERZ1035041 | MGnify/ENA primary metagenome ERZ1035041 (study PRJEB33766, sample SAMN09781699) | gut metagenome | biome: gut microbiome | host: Homo sapiens | place: Madagascar | study: EMG produced TPA metagenomics assembly of the PRJNA485056 data set... | reverse complement strand
GTGTCACTCGCCGCGCTGGATGCAAAGAGCAGCCTGTTTAAGCCGGATCGCAGGTTTGAAATCACGGTGCGCAGCATGCCGTCCTATAACAACAGTTTTGAAGCCCTGTTAAAGGACTTAAAACGTTACAAGAAAAATGGCAGCAGGGTGCTTTTGTTATGTGCATCCCGGACGCGGGCGAAGCGTCTGGCAGCCGATCTGCGGGAGCAGGAGCTGAGCGCTTTTTACAGCGAAGACCCTGACCGGGAGGTTTTGCCTGGCGAGACAGAGCTTTTTTACGGACATGTGGAAAAGGGCTTTGAATATCCGATGCTGAAATTCACGGTCATTTCGGAGGGGGATATTTTTGGTGCGCCCAAAAAGAAAAAGCGGAAAATTCAGCGCTATGAGGGCACGAAAATCCGCGATTTCGGAGAACTGAAGGTCGGGGATTATGTCGTACATGAGACGCACGGTCTCGGTATTTATCAGGGCATCGAGAAGGTCGAGATGGAGGGAACGGTCCGGGATTACATGAAAATTTCGTACCGGGACGGAGGAAACCTCTATGTGCTGGCAACCGGTCTGGACGCGATTCAGAAGTACGCGTCCGCCGATGCAGCGAAAAAGCCGAAGTTAAACAAGCTCGGAACGCAGGAGTGGCACAAGACCAAGACCCGTGTCCGGGCGGCAGTGGATGAGGTCGCAAAGGATCTGGTGGAGCTGTATGCGGCGCGCCAGAACGGGAAGGGCTACGCTTTTTCGGAGGATACGGTCTGGCAGCGGGAGTTTGAAGAAATGTTCCCGTTCGAGGAAACGGATGACCAGCTGATGGCAATTGCGGCGACGAAGCGGGACATGGAGAGCAACAAAATCATGGATCGCCTGATCTGCGGGGACGTTGGCTATGGCAAAACCGAGGTTGCAATCCGCGCGGCATTTAAGGCGGTGCAGGACGGCAAGCAGGTTGTTTTTCTGGTGCCGACGACGATTCTGGCGCAGCAGCATTACAATACGTTTGTGCAGCGTATGAAGGATTATCCGATCCGGATTGAGCAGATGTCGCGGTTTCGGACGCCTGCGCAGCAGAAAAAGGTGATCGAGGATCTCAAAAAAGGTCTGGTGGATATCGTGATCGGGACACATCGCGTGCTTTCATCGGATATGCAATATAAGGATCTTGGTCTTTTGATGATCGACGAGGAGCAGCGCTTTGGCGTGACCCATAAGGAAAAGATCAAGAAAATGAAAGAGAACGTGGATGTGCTGACCCTGACGGCAACGCCGATTCCACGGACCCTGCATATGTCTCTGGTCGGTATCCGCGACATGAGCGTGCTGGAGGAAGCGCCGGAGGAACGTCAGCCGATCCAGACCTATGTGATGGAATATAATGAAGAAATGGTGCGTGAGGCGATCACCCGTGAGCTGTCCCGGAATGGTCAGGTGTATTATGTATACAACCGCGTCAATACGATTGCAGATATGGCAGCAAAGATTGGGGAAATGGTGCCGGATGCGAATGTGGCATTTGCACACGGGCAGATGTCGGAGAGAGAGCTGGAAAAAATCATGTTTAGCTTTATCAACGGCGAAATCGACATTCTGGTTGCGACGACGATCATCGAAACCGGTCTGGACATTTCCAACGTCAACACGATCATCATCCACGATTCTGACCGAATGGGATTGTCTCAGCTGTATCAGCTGCGCGGACGTGTCGGGCGCTCGAACCGGACGGCTTATGCATTTTTGATGTATAAGCGGGACAAGGTGCTGCGGGAAATTGCAGAAAAGCGTTTGGCGGCGATCCGGGAGTTTACCGATCTGGGCAGCGGTTTTAAGATTGCGATGAAGGATTTGGAGATTCGCGGCGCGGGCAACCTTTTGGGAGAGCGTCAGCACGGTCATATGGAAGCGGTTGGCTATGATTTATATTGTAAAATGTTGAACGAAGCGGTAAAGAATTTAAAGGGCGAGGACACTGCACCGGACTTTCTTACGACGGTGGAGCTGGAGGTGGACGCTTATATTCCGGCTTCTTACATTGTCAATGAGCAGCAGAAGCTCGACATTTACAAGCGAATCGCCGGCGTGGAGACGGAAAGCGAGAGTGCAGAGATGAAAGAAGAGCTGCTCGACCGCTTCGGAACCGTGCCGAAGTCCGTAGACAATTTGTTGCGGATTGCGCTTTTGCGGGCGCAGGCGCACAAGCTTTATATTATGGAAATCAAGGGGCGTCCGGGGGAGCTGCGCTTTGTATACAGACCGGACGCACGGGTGCACGGGGAAAATATCCCGATGCTTTTCGAACAATATGGGAACAGTTTAAAGTTTTTACCTCAGGGCAATCCGGTCTTTACTTATCAGTTCAAAAGGAGTAATGTAGTGGAGAAAAACTCTGAAGACCTGCTTTCGCAGGCGGAACAGATGATAAAAGATATGCAGCGCTGCCTGCTTTAAGGGGCAGCACCGGATCAAAGGAGGCAATTAAGACTTGAAAATCGTGACACAGGTAGGAATTATCTTTTCGATTTGCTGGATTTCTCAGATTATCGAAAAGCTTCTTCCGTTTTCTTTCCCAGCGAGCGTGATCGGCATGATTTTGCTGTTCATTCTGTTGTGCGTACATATTCTGAAGGTAGACCATATCCGCGAAAAATCGGATTTTCTGCTGGAAAATATGGCATTCTTTTTTATCCCGGCGGGAGTCAGCATCATCAACTATTTTGACGTCCTGAAAAACTGGGTGGTGCAGTTGATCGTGATCTGCGTGGTGAGTACGGTGGTGACATTCGCAGTGACGGCATACAGCATGAAGCTCGTGCTGTATTTGATGCAGAAAAAGAAAAGCGGGAGGGCAAAAGAATGATGCATGAACTGTTTTTATCTCCGTTTTTCGGAATCGGATTAAGTATCGCCGCATTCTGGGTTGGAACCTGGATCCGCAAAAAGACCGGATTGGTGCTGTGCAATCCCCTTGTGCTTGCAATTGTGATCGTATCCGGCGTTTTACTGATCTTTAAAATTCCGTATGAGGAATATAATGAAGGCGGAGCGCTTATCAACATGTTCCTCGCACCTGCAACGGCATGTCTTGCAGTTTCGATCTACACGCGGGCAGAGCTGTTAAAGAAAAACTGGCTTCCCATCGTAGTCGGTGCGTCCTGCGGATCTCTTGCATCGATGGGGAGCGTGCTGCTGATGTGTAAGCTGTTTGGCATGGACGAGGCGATGACAGTCTCGCTGATTCCGAAGTCCGTTACGACACCCATCGCAGTCAGCGTTGCAGAGGGACACGGAGGAATGGTGCCCATTACCGTTGTTGCGGTTATTTTTACCGGCATTCTGGGAAGCATTTTTGCACCGGCACTGATCAGACTTTTCCGGGTAAACGATCCGATGATCGCCGGAATTTCCATCGGCGCATGCTCCCACGCGGTGGGAACATCCAAGGCGATTGAGTTGGGAGAAACAGAGGGCGCCATGAGCGGACTGGCGATCGGTGTCTGCGGTATCCTTACCGTACTGTTTTCGATGATTTTGCTGCATTAAAGCTGGCCGCGCCGTGCGGTTAAAAACTGAGGCACGGGCATAAAAATTATAGCGCGGATGTGAGAACGGCGCAGCGTCAAACTACTGCAGCGCGGGGCACGAAATGGGGGAGAGCATGGAGAAAGTGGGAAAAAGGACAGATCGGATCAAAATGGATGTGATACTGGCGGCAGGCTGTATGCTGCGCCTGTTTTATGTGCTTTTTTCCACGATCTATGACAGACAGTATGATATCGGGATGATCGATCTGGATGCCGGGCATACGGTGACAGGCGGACATCTGGCATATATCCAGTATTTATATGAAAACTGGAAGCTGCCGGATTTTGACCCGACGACCGTTTATCAGTTCAACCATCCGCCGCTGCACCATTATCTGTGCGCACTGTGGATGAAGCTTTGCTCTCTTTTTATTTCCAATACGGATGTGCTGGAGGAGTCAATCCAGATCGTCCCGTTTGTCTGTTCGCTGCTTATTCTCTGGTTCCTTTTGCGGATTGCAGAGCAGTTTGAGCTGACGGAAAAAGCAAAACGCTTTGTGCTGCTGCTGTTTTGCTTCCATCCGGCGCTGGTGCTGCTTTCCGGAAGCGTGAACAACGATTGCATGAGCCTGATGTTTACGGTGATGTGCGTGTACTATACGATTTTGTGGAGCCGCTTTCCGACGGCGCATAACATCTTAAAGCTGGCGGTTTCCATCGCACTTGGTATGCTGACAAAACAGAGTGTCGCGCAGATGGCCTTTCCGATCGCGGCGGTGATGCTCTGGATGCTGGTAAGAAGTCTGGGCAATGGACGAGATTGTAGGGCACGCAGCGTAGAGAACACCCGAAATGCTGCAATTCCCGTCGTCCCGGTAAAGAAGCTGCTCGGTCAGTACGTTCTGTTTGGTGTAGTTTCGATTCCCCTTGGCATGAGCTTTTATATCCGAAATATGATTCAGTTCCATATGCCCCTCGTGTGGATTTATACGCTGCCGGAGGATTCCTGGCAGTACACCGGAAATGTCCCGGTTTTGAACCGTTTCCTGTTCCCGGTGCCGTCGGAAATGTTGGACAACTTACGTCAGTTTAAGCTGGGCTGCGGCTATAATGTATGGATGCAGATCATCCGTACCTCAGTGCTGGGCGAATGGGATATGGCGGACGTCGGACGCAGTGTAAAGGTGCTGGCAGTGCTTTTGATGCTGGTCGGTGCGCTGCTGGCGCTGGCAGCATGGATGGCATTTATTCGTGTATTTGTCGTTCAGGCAAAACGCTGCGGCATCGATTCTGCGAGCCGGATTTTATTTGTAGTCGGCTATTTTGTGCACCTGCTTCTGTATCTGAAGTTTGCCTATGACTATCCGCAGGAATGCAGCATGCATTTTCGATATATGGAAATCGAGCTGCTGTTTCCGGCGATTGCGCTGGCGTTTATCTGGCAGGAGGGCACGAAAGAGCAGCTTGAGATGCGGCGCAGGGAGGGCGGTGCGACCGGGCATCCGGCGGTGAAAAGAGCAATATCGCAGGTGCTTTTTGTACTGCTGCTGGCATTTTGCATGTTGAGCACGGCGATGACGGCAGTGTGGTGTCTGCTTTAAGGAAGATAGAGTACGGAGAAATCTGAATGGAAAATCGGACAGACCAAAGAGTATTCTGGCATGGGAAACTGAAAAAAGAATCCCGTAAAACATGGCAGGCGACGGCGCTTACTGCACTTTGCAGTGTGGCGCTGTTTTGCCTGCTTTTTTCTTATAAAAAAATGTATCCCTTCGGGGATGGATCAGTGGCGATCACGGATTTATATTCCCAGTATTTGCCGCTTTTGTATCATTTTTACGATGTTGTGACAGGACAGAAAAATCTGTTTCTGGACTTTAGCGTTTCCGGCGGGGCGAATCTGTATGCGGATACGATCAATGAGGTGCTCAATCCGTTTAACTATGTTTTGTTATTGTTTGGACGGGACAGAATTTATCAGGCGGTCAATGTGCTGGTGCTGCTTTACAGCACTGCATCGGCGGTTACAGCGCATATTTTTCTGGAAAAAACAGCATCGGGCAGACGCTTTCAGAATGTTGCGCTCGCCCTTTGTTACGCGTGCTGCGGGTACATGGCATATAACTATCAGATCATCAAGTGGATGATTTTTCCGGTGATTTTTCCGCTGTTTTGCCTGGCGCTTTTGCGTTTGCTGCGGGAGAAAAAGGGCGGCTGGTACACTGTTTTGCTCGCATGGCAGCTGATGTTGTCCATTCAGCTCGGGTTTATGACGCTTCTGTTTTCACTTTTTGCCGGGGCGATCTGGCTCTATACCTGTGAGAGAAAAGAAAACCGTACCCGAAAAATGGGGTGTATGGGAATTGATACGCTGATCGGAATTTGTATTTCGGCGACGGTTCTGCTCCCGTCTGCGATTCTGCTTTTGCAGTCCGCGCGTTCCGGGGAAAATCTGTCCTATTTCGGTGTGATGAAACGACATGGTTTGGATGATTTGTTTGAGAGGCTGTTCCAGATTGCAAATCCGGTACTGATCGGGCTTCTGTTTGCTTCGGGATGTTTCTGGAAACGCAAAAGGCGTAGCGCTGCGGAACAGGAAACGCACAGCGCTGCAGAACGGTTCTGGCTGTATCTGACGGGATTTTTGTGGCTGACGGTATTGCTGGAACCGGCTAACCTCCTGTGGCATATGGGGTCCTATGTGTGCTTCCCGGTGCGCTATGGGTACATGGCGGTGCTGAGCATGGCGGCACTTGTGGCGGTGAGAAAGGAGCGCGATGCGGATGATTTTCATACAGAAAATGTCTGCAAACATCCGGCAGGGCTCCGGCTGCGCTGTGTGCTCCTGCTGTTTGCTTCGGCTGTATCCGCATTGGGCGCTGTATGCCTGACACTCATTTGGGAAGAGCGTCTGGTGCAGGCGTTTTCCTCGCTGGCGATCAGCAAGGTGTGTCCGAAAGAAACCGCCGTGACAGCGGTTGTATTGCTGCTTGTTGGAGTATCGGCGTGGTGCGGACAAAAGGTGCTGTATGCAAAGACCTCCGGGGAAAAAACAGGAGGGGCAGGGTTCCCGGGAATGGCTGTGCTTGGAGCACTTGTTGGCGGCTTTTGTGTGTATACAATGATTTTACTGCCACCAGATTATGCGGTTCGACAGGAAAATGAAGCGGCGTACCGACAGATGACAGAAATTGCAAAGCAGGCGGAGAATGAAAACGCTGCATCCGCAGAGCCTTCGTGGCTGCTCGCGCGTGAGGCAGATCGGGACGATCTTCCGATCAACGCTGCATTGGTGGACCGGAAAGGCTCGATCAGCGGATACTTTCCGACCGAAAGCAAACAGACAAAGGCGGTTTTGGAAAGTCTCGGTTATCTTGCACCCTGGGTTTCGGTGCGTGCCGTCGGCGGAACGGAAATTTCCGATACAATGCTGCGCAATGTGTTTGTATTCTCAAAGGAAGCTTTGGGGCAGTCGGGCAGCGGCAGCGTACTTTCCAATCAGCGTGCCTGGGCAGAGCTTCTGTCTGCAGAGGATGTTGAAACGAAACATCGACAGACTTCTGAAGAAGAGCAGAGCGTGGATGTGACGACCGGTTCGAAAGAGTATACGAATATCATGGAAGTTTTCCCGGCTCAGGAGCTTGTTTTGGAGGATGGAACGCTTTGTATTTCTGTGACGGACAAGCAGCTTTTGTATCTGGATGCAGGAAGAAGCGCGGATGAAATTTTTGTTTCAGTCAACGGTGAGCCGGTTGAAATTCCGGAGAAAAACCAGATGGCGAGTGCACATCGGCTGATTCTATTGGGAACTTTTGAAGCGCAGGAGGTGATGATTTCTGTTACCGACCGGATGGGGACGCTGGTCGCAGCACAGGAGATGGAGCTTGGTGCGCTGCATGAGAATGCATGGCAGGCGGCGTTGCAGTCAGGAACCGCCAGAATCCTGCAGCCGTCAGAATGTTCCATTTCAGAGCGCAATGCACAAATTCATGTGAGTGTGTCTGCGGCAGAGGGAGAAACGTTGTTTGTTCCGTTCGTTGCGATAGACGGATGGAAGTGTATACAAAACGGAAAAACTGTGGATATTGAGCCAATACTTGGCGGATTTTTGGGGATAACATTGACAGAGGGAGAAAATGAAGTTGTATTTTCGTTTGAGGAACCGGGACTGAAAGCTGGGGTTGGCATCAGCATATTGGGGTTTGCATTCCTGTTGATTCTGTTTTTTGCGAGGCAAAAAGCTGAGGCGGGATGGAAAATTGCAGCAGAGCAGAAGGGGAAGGCTGAAAAATGCTTCGGTATGCTGTATCGGCTGCTGTTGGGAGTCTTTTTTGCAGGAATCTATGTGGTTCCCACGATTGGAATGGTCGTTTCTCTGACTGGAAAAATCGTGATGAAATTTTTCGGATAGTAGATAGAAATCGGACTGGAAAGGTTCTGGGATGGCATGAAAGAGAAAAAAACGGGAAAAGACAGCGGAAGGTTGCTGCACGCGGATCGCAGGCTGGAAGATGGAAAATCTGCAGGCGACAAATCGGTGGGCAGGAGGCATCCCAATTGCAGGCATGCAGTCCGTCTGTCCAAATTCCTTCAGGTTGCAGTGCTTGCTGCCGGGGTGCTCGGAATGTCAGCTGCTTTTCAAAGCATGACAGAAATTTCTGAGAAAGAGCAGCCGTTATGGCAGGTATGGAGTGCGGAAGAATGTGACGCCGGATTGACGGTAGAAACCGTTGGGGAAAATCTGATTTTGCAGAAAAAAGCGAAGCTGACAGCGGACAGCGAGGAAGGCAAGGACTTTCGGGCGATGTATGCGGGGGACGGAAATCATACAGACGAACCCCTGCGCTGGTCGTCGGAAAACGATTGGGAAAACAACGATCACTGGCTGATGGCGGATTTTGGAGAACCGGTCAGCATCGGTGCAGTTCGGATATACTGAGAACGGACGAATGTGAAAAGCTATGCGCTGGAATATTCCCAGGATAAAGAGAACTGGCAGCAGGCATCTGTTTTTGAAGAGGCGCCGGAGCAAAAAGAGCAGCAGATTGTGTTGAATGAGCCTGTAGAGGCGCGGTATTTTCGTCTGCATGTGACGGACGTTTTGAAAGAGGAAAGCGATTTAAGCCTGTATTATCAGAATGTCTCGGTACAGGAGCTGGAAGTGTACGGACAGTTGGAGGATTGTTTTGTGGTTGAAACACCTGTGATTGAAGCTGGGAGCCGCAGAACGCTGGAGCTCCCAACGGTGCCGGAGCCGTACAGCATTTCCTTTGGCGGTGCGGATTATGATGTGCTGGTAAATATGGACGGAAAAATCACGGACACGATCGCGGATACGCAGGTTGAGCTTGGATTTATTCTGGAAAAAGACGGAGAAATGCAGGAACTGCCGGGAATACAGACAAAGATTCCGGCATCGGAGAGGGTGGAAGCGGACGGAGAGCGGGCGACGGTGGAATCAGACAAAAAAGCGGAACAGGACGCGACAGGCGAAGTGCGGGAACACGCTTCTGCAGCGACCCTACCAGAGGGCTTTACCGCGATGGAGTGGATGCCTGTGAGCGCAACAGGTGTAATTGAGCCCGCCGGGCAGGAGGTTCCATCCGACGAGATTTCAGAAGCCGCGCCCGTCACGTCGTCCAACTCCGACTGGACAACCCGTTTCATCCGGGTCGTGTACCGGGACGAGGAGCTGGAGCGGACGGCGCAGCTTTTTGCAACGGAGCTTTCCGGACAGCTGCTGCAGGACGTATCGGCAAAGAAGCTGGCGGATACAGAAAAACCAACGGAAGGAGATATCGTCCTGGACTTCCGGAAGGCTGTCGGGGACGGGAAAGAATGGACACAGACCCTTGGGGACGAGGGGTATGAACTGAATTTGGAAGCAGAGAGTCCGGGCGTGATTTCGATTTCGGCGCGGACGAAGCGCGGAGTGCGCTGGGGGTGTGTGGCGCTTGGACAGCTTTGGGAGAAATCAGAAGGACAGCTTCCGGCCGGCGTGCTGCGGGACTATCCGGCGTGGTCGGTCCGGGGCTTTGGAATCGACGTAGGGCGCAGATCGGTTTCCCTCGAACTTCTGTACCGCATTGCAGAAGAGCTTTCAAAGCATCAGATGAACACGCTGCAGATTCATTTGAACGACAATCAGATCATTTCCCAGAGCGATTACGATGGGACAAAAGAGGGCGCGCGACAGTTGTACGCGGGGTTTCGGCTGGAATCGGATGTGAAAAATAAAGCGGGACAGTCGATTACGTCGCAGGATCTGTATTATTCCAAAGAAGAATTTGCACAGTTTATCGAGGACGCTGCGGTGATGGGCGTTGAGGTTGTGCCGGAAATCGACACGCCCGCCCACAGTCTGGCACTTACAAAAGTATTTCCGAAGCTTGGGCTTTCCGGCAACCCGGAGAGTGTCGATCAGCTGGATTTGTCCAACCCGGCAGCGCAGAAGCTGGCAGAGACGATCTGGTCGGAATACCTGACGGAGTCGGATGCTTTTTCCGGAACGGGGACGGTGCATATCGGCATGGACGAGTATTTTGGGAATCAGAAAGCCTTTGTGGATTATATGAAAGAGCTTTCGGACTATGTGGCGGAGGCAGCGCCGGAAAAGACGATCCGCATGTGGGGCAGTCTGTCGAAGACCGGACAGGATTATTCGGGGCTTTCCAGAAAAATTCAGCTGCAGGTTTGGGATACGGACTGGGCAGATCCGCAGGAAATGTATGATGCCGGATTTTCCATCATCAATTCGCTGAGCAGCAGTCTGTACCTGATTCCGGGCGGCGGCTATGACCGTCTGGATCTGGATTTTCTGGAAAAAAAGTGGCAGCCGAACGTTTTCGAAACGCAGGAGCGAACCTGGGAGCTTCCGCGGTGGTCGAGCCGGACGCTGGGAGCCTGCTACATGCTGTGGAACGATTATGCATCGCAGGATGGAAATGAAATTACGGAGGACGGGCTGTTTGAGCGGTTCGCAGAGCCGCTGGACATCCTGGCACGGAAGTTGTGGAAATAAAGAAAAGGAGAGAAAGAAAATGGAAATCACATCAGCTGTTGTATACAAACCGCAGCTTCAGACTGCTCTGGAAAAAAAGACTGCGGACGTATTTTGCAAAAATTTAAAAAAACGAAGCGGTGTTTCTTTACTGCGGTCTAAAACGTCTGGAAAAATCAGCATAGAGTTTTATAAAGAGGACAGCTGCAGCGAGGAGATCAAAGCGCTGTTTGACGGCATCACTGTGCCGGGCAAAGAGGGCTTCCGGATCCGGGTCATCGACAACCCGGACGGTAGCGGGCGCATTGTTGTGCTCGGAAAAGACGAGCGCGGTGAGTTTTACGGAATGGCGCGGCTTTTGAGAAAAGCAATTGTAAAAAAAGGCAGCATTGAAATTCCGGACGAGCTGGACAGCCTGAGCATGACGCCGCAGTATCCGCTGCGGGGACATCAGCTGGGCTACCGGGACAAAAACAATACCTACGGTGCATGGTCAAAAAAGGAATTCGAGGCGTATATTGAGGATCTGGCGCTGTTCGGAGCAAACGCCATCGAGCTGCTTCCGCCGAAGACGGACGACCGTTTGTATTCCGCACTTTTCCCAGAAGATCCGATGGAGCTGATGTGCGAGGTTTCCAAAATCATTCATTCCTATGGCATGGACGTCTGGTTGTGGTATCCGAATGTCGGACGCGATTATCATGATTTTGGGTGCATCGACCGGGAGATGGAAGAGCGCCGGAAGGTTTTTTCTGCCATTCCTTATCTGGATGCAATGCTGGTTCCGCTGGGGGATCCCGGTTCCCTCTGGCCGACGGATGCGATGCGTCTGACAGAGCATTTTGTGGAAATTCTGCACGAATATCATCCGGAAGCAGGCGTATGGGTTGCACCGCAGCATTTTCAGCCGGAGCCTGGCTGGTACGATACTTTTTATGAAGAAATCGCAAAGGAGCCGGACTGGATTACCGGCGTGTGCTTTGCGCCCTGGGAGCAGGACAGCATCGAAGAGCTGTATGAGAAGCTTCCCGAAAAATATCGTGAAAACATTCGGAACTATCCGGATATTTCCCACAATTCGAACTGTCAGTTCCCGGTGGAAAACTGGGATATGGCGTTTGCACTGACGAGCGGACGGGAGGGCTACAATGCGCGTCCGGAAAAAATGAAAGCGATTCACAATATGTTAGAGCCGTATACCATCGGTTCGATTACCTATTCCGAGGGTATCCATGACGACGTCAACAAGATCCTCTGGGCGGATCAGGATTTTGACAGCTCGGTGGCGGCAGAGGAAACGATGGTGGATTATGCAAACCTGTTTATCGATTCGGAAACCTCTGAGCAGGTTGCGGAATTTTTGATGGACGTGGAGCATAACTGGGATGGCCCGGTTCTGGAAAACGACGGAATCGATGCACTGTATGAATCCTTTACAGCATTCGATAAAACCGTATCGAAACAGATGAAAAACAATTACCGCTATCAGATGTTAAAGCTGCGGATTCTGACGGATTACTGGACGAAACAGAAATATGCGAAGGATCAGGAGCTGGAGCAGCAGGCGCGTGCGGTGCTCGACCTGGCGGATATTACCGGAAGCGAAGCAGTTATCCGGGAGGCGCGGACGATCCTGAATCTTTCCAGGGACGTTCCGGCGGCGGAGGATGTGCTGTTTGAAATGCTGAAGCTGGCAGACAGCCTGCGGAATCTGTGCGGTATTCAGCTGACCGAAAACCATCACGGCGGGCAGTGCTGGATTCGCGGCGCGTACCTGCAGACGAGAAGCATGCCGTTAAACGATTATCAGTATTTGATGCAGAGCTTTAAGCGGATTGAAAAGATGCAGAACGAAAAGAACAGATGCGCAGCGCTGCATCAGCTGAACCTGCGTCAGGATCCCGGCGACGGAAACCAGTTTTGCGCGCCCGGCACTTACGAAGGCTTTTCACATGTTTCCGTATGGCACAGCTGGGAGGAAGATCCCGGATATTTAAAAACTCCATTCATCGATCACAGCGTGTATACAATGGTCGGCCTGCTGCATGAGATCGACGGCTGGTACCACGAGTTCCCGATGCCGCTGACCTGGGCGCTGAATGTGACGGTGTTGTATGGAACGCCGCTGGAAATGACGTTTACCGGACTTGATCCGGAAGCTTCTTATGGGATGAAGGTATTTTATCCGAATTCATTTTTCCGGGCATTTGTGGGACAGACCGCGCTGAAGGATGAAACGCTGGTCAATATCCGTGCCGGAAAAGTCCTGCTGGCAGACCGGATTGCGCAGAATCCGAACGGAAAATCTGTCCGCCGGGAGATCGAGGCTGGAAGAGAGCCGTTCTGGGAATACGACCTGCCGAAGGAATCCTATCAGGACGGCACGCTGAAAGTCCGTTGGGAGGTTTACGATACCTTAAAGGCGCTGGCAGTCAGCGAAGTATGGATTATGAAAAAAGAATAGACGATAAAAAGAACCGGTCTTTTATGACTGGTTCTTTTTATCGTATAGAGTTCAGAAAAGGGCAGCTTTTTGTCTCGCTTCACGGCGGCGTTTGTATTCTGCCTTGTCGAGGGGTACAATCATGCCGCAGCTTTCGCACAGGATGCCGCGTTGTTTTTCAAGACTGACGATGGGGATAAAGAAAAGTGTTACCTGATCGAGCTGGCGGCAAAGGGTTTGGGGAGCATCATGTCCGCAGTTTTTACAGATCGCATGTCCCCATGCGCCTTCCCGCTTGAATAAGGTTCTGGTTCCGTAAGTGATCACCATTGCATACCTCCGTTTACAGACTGTTTCAGCATATCCAGTGCAGTGTTAAAGCTTTTAGATGTATTCGGGCAGGCTGCAACAAGGATCCGCTGTCCATTCTTGAGCTCCAGAGCAATGTAATTGGATGTTGTAGGCTTGCCGTTCACCATGTTGCATTTAAAAACATTATAAAACTGATCGAGGGGGTATACAGAAAAACCATACTGCAAATTGGAAAAGTCAAGGAGATAATGGGGAGAGACAGCGAGACCTAATCTGGCATAAAAAGCAGCGTCAGTTGACTGGAAATCCTGACAGAGTGGTTCGAACTCACCGTTTTGCATAAGCTCCTGAATACGCGTCTGAATGTGATTGCTGTTTTTCCTGAAGGAGATCAGGACGATCACACTGAGGATGAAAAAGACTGCAGAAAATATAAAGAGCACAAGGCTGCTGCCCATCAAAGGTGCGGTGGTATCGAGATAATGATCACCCAAGGTTTGCTCATAGTCGGAAAGGGAGAGCTCAAAGCCATTGTTATTAAAGTAGTCTACAAGGTATCCGGCAAGCTTTTTGGGTATCTTTTTGCTTTGACCGACAGCAGTCTGAGGAACCAGTGTTTTCAGATCGGCATCGGAAATGGTTCCATTGTAAACCGGAAAGGGACAGGAGTTTTCGGTGCTGATGATAGACCAGTAACCTTTGTCGTTTTCGGCAACATAATATTTCTTTACAGTCCTTCCGTCAGAGGTTTGCTCTGCGAAGGGGCCCATAACATAGACAATATTGAGGGAAGCATAGCCGCCGGAGGTCGGGTCAAAGGGCTGAACTTTGTGGGGGATCATAAAAATGCCGAACAGCAGAAAGAAGACAGCAGCGCTCAGTAAAACCGCCGGGACAGTCCGGTTTGTTTTTCCCATTTTAAGCAAGTTCTTTTTAAAATCTTCCATTAACGATAACTCTCCTCCCAGAGCTGAAATTGTGTGGAATTTCAGATTGATCTGTGTCATAAGAACAGCATAACAAGTTCGTAACGGAAGATAAAGCAAGAAATTTAAGCTGTGATATCAGTTTTTTTAGATAAACAGCTCGATCAGGAAAACCAGTGCGCAGCAGATCACGGATACCGGAAATAATCCGGCGCCGAGCCATGCGGCGATGATTCCGGCGATCAGGGCAACTGCACCGGAAATCGGCGACTGCGTTGCGTGCAGGATGGCTGGAAAGGTCATCACAGCGAGCGTAACATAAGGCACATAATAAAGAAACGACTGGATAAATGTGTTGCGGATCGGTTTGCGGATCAGCGTCAGCGGAAGGACGCGGATTGTATAGGAAACCAGCGCCATGACGGCGATATAAAGCACATTACGACTCATGTTCGGATTCCTCCTGTGTATTTTTGAGCGGGAAAAAAATCGCTGCGGCAGCGGAAATCAGCACGGTGAGCAAAATCGTGCGGGTTCCGTCGGACAATGCAGAGATTCCGGGCACATAACTGCCGAAAAAGCTCAACGCAAAGCTGATGACGATCAGGACAGCAACGACTTTATTTTTCCGTGCCGGGGGGATGATGATTGCGAGGAACATGCCGTAAAGGGCGACGCTGAGCGCACTGACAGCGCGCAGCGGAAGCGCGTTTCCTGCCATGATGCCGAAGGCTGTGCCGAACGCCCATGCAGGAGCGGCAAGCAAAATCGCACCATAGGTATAGAACGGATTCAGACAGCCGGGGCGGGAAATCGTGATGCCGAACAGCTCGTCCGTTACATCATAAGCGATAATCAGTCTGTGGAAAAACGGTGTGCCGGGTGCAAAGCGCTGTGCGAGCGCACAGCTCATCAGCAGATACCGCGCATTTGCGATCAAAGTAATAAGCGCTACCTGGAAAAGCGTCGCATTGGCGGCGATTAAGGTGAAGGCAGCATATTCGCCGGCGGAAGCATTGTTTAACAGACTGGCAAAAAAGCCCTGCAGCGGCGTCAGACCGGCGTTTCTTGCGGCGATGCCGAGGGAAAAGGAAACGGCAAAATAGCCCAGTGCGATGGGAACGCCGTCGCGCATGCCGTTTAAGAAAATCCTGCGGTCGAACGCCCAGGCGGGGCGGCCGGACAGCCGGGAGGTTTCGGAACTGGAAGTCATGATAATAGAAGTCCTTTCTTTGGTGCGTGTGAACTGCACACCAATGGCGTGCAGAATTTATTATAGCGCACCCTATCTTTGAAAAAAAGAGGAAAAAACTGAATTCACATTGAAAATAGAAGGTTTTTTTCTACAGGAAATGATTGACGGAAAGGAAGAAAGAGACTACTATAGAACAGAAAAAAATTTATAGGAGGTTTATAATGGAGGAGAAAAGTGTGGCAATTAAAGACGCCAGAACACTTGGTGTACCGAAGATGCTGCTGTTAGGTCTGCAGCATATGTTCGCAATGTTTGGTGCGACGATTTTGGTACCGATTCTGGTCAACAACTATTTTGAAGGAGAAGGGCTTTCCATTCAGGTAACCCTGATCTGCGCGGGTCTGGGAACTCTGTTCTTCCACCTGTGTTCCAAGATGAAGGTACCGGCTTTCCTTGGTTCGTCTTTCGCATTCCTGGGCGGTTTTGCTACGGTAGCAAATCTGGACACCGGAATTTTCGCGGACATGACTATGGGGGAAAAGCTGCCTTATGCCTGCGGCGGTATTGTTGTAGCTGGTTTATTGTATCTGGTGCTTGCCCTGGTCATCAAGCTTGCAGGTGTACATCGCGTTATGCATTATCTGCCGCCTGTTGTAACCGGTCCGATCATCATCTGTATCGGTCTGTCCCTTGCACCGTCTGCAATCTCCAACGCATCGACCAACTGGCTGATCGCCCTGATTGCACTTGGAACCATTATCGTGTTTAACATCTGGGGAAAAGGAATGTTCAAAATTATCCCGATTCTGATGGGCGTTGTGGTTTCCTATGTTGTTGCAGTTGTTTTAAATGCAATTGGCCTGACAAATCCGGACGGAAGCGCCATCCTGGATTTCTCCAACATTGCATCTGCATCCTGGGTTGGCCTGCCGCCTTTCCAGCTGTGCAAATTTAACCTGACTGCAATTTTAGTTATGGCTCCGATCGCGCTTGCTACCATGATGGAGCACATCGGCGATATGTCCGCGATTTCCGCAACAGTCGGCGAAAACTTCATCGCTGATCCCGGTCTGCACCGCACTCTGGTAGGCGACGGTCTTGCAACCGCTCTGTCCGCTCTGGTTGGCGGTCCTGCAAACACCACCTACGGTGAGAACACCGGCGTTCTGGAATTAAGCCATGTACATGATCCCCGAGTGATCCGTATTGCAGCTGTATTCGCAGTAATCTTAAGCTTTATTCCGAAGATGGCTGATGTAATCGGCTCCATGCCGTCCGCAATCATCGGCGGCGTAAGCTTCATGCTGTATGGTATGATTTCCGCAATCGGCGTCCGTAACGTAGTAGAGAACCATGTAGACCTGACAAAGTCCCGTAACCTGGTTATCGCAGCAGTGATCCTGGTCTGCGGCCTGGGCTTCTCCAGTGGTCTGACCTTTACGGTATTCGGCACCTCCATCACGCTGACCGGTCTTGCAATCGCAGCGCTGGCAGGTATTATCCTGAATGCAATTCTGCCTGGCAATGACTATGAGTTCGGTAAGGATTTAAAGGGTGATATTAACAGAGGCGTTACCCTGAAACCCAATCCGGAAGAAATTAAGTAAAAATCGAAGGCGCACCCCCGTTATAAGAGGTGCAAAGGAACAGCCCCGGCAGTTTTCAAACAATAAAATGCACGCTCTGCGAGCATTCTATTGTCATGAATAAAAACTGTCGGGGCTGTTTTTTGTTTCATAGGAAAATGCGTCCTATGAAATAAAAACGCTCCGCGCGGATCGCACTGC
>ERZ1035041.499-NODE-499-length-17738-cov-17.615789_pt1 | contig 17738 bp, 13 predicted proteins | sample MGYA00520684_ERZ1035041 | MGnify/ENA primary metagenome ERZ1035041 (study PRJEB33766, sample SAMN09781699) | gut metagenome | biome: gut microbiome | host: Homo sapiens | place: Madagascar | study: EMG produced TPA metagenomics assembly of the PRJNA485056 data... | reverse complement strand
GCTTGAGCAATTTTTACTTCAAAATATTGTCTAACTTTTGGGGGTCACTTCAGTGTAAGGCGCAAAACTTTACACTTTTCTTTTTTGTAAAGACATATTTAATATATTGCAAATAAAAACATTCTGTATCTGTTATCTTTGAAGCGTGGAGATGAGGTCATGCGGATAACAGTTGTATGTGATGATCCAGAACGAAAGTTAAAAAATTCCCTCTGTTTTCTTCTTTCTGTATTCATTTGGACTCATATGATAATATTGTCTAAACTTCCGGCAGAAATAGCCGGAACTTGTAAATCCGGTTTCTTCTGCAATGGAAGAAACCGATTTTTGAGTAATATAAAGTTGTTCGGCAGCCTGTGCTAGTCTGTATTGAATCAGATACGCTACTGGAGAACAGTGGATGCCAGTTTGAAAAATGTGTAAAGCTCCACTTTTGCTGATAGATGCCGATGCCGCAATCGTCTCCAATGTAATCTCTTCCATGTAGTGATCATGAATATACTGCATCATAGCTTGTAATCTTGCTTGTTTGTGATTTAATCGATGAATACTGTTAGAATCAGAAGTCCAGTCCATATTTTTTTGCAATATGTTCCAAAGCTGAAATAAAAGTTGTATAGTACATAATTCATTATCCGGCTTAGTTTCCTGAATAGTACAAATTCGCGACAAAAGTTGTAGCACCTGTTTTCCAAATGTGTTGGATGGACTGAAAACTTGATATGGAACAGACGAGCTTATCACAGGAAGAATATATTTTTCGTAAATGAGGCTGTTTTCGGGTGCTAATAGAGTTGGCGAAAAAACAATATTAGGTGCAAATGCATTGCTTTGTGCTTCAAAACGATGCAGGACACCGCTATTGATAAATATGCCGCAACCTTTATGTAGTTCTATTTTACTTGTACCTATAAGGCAGAGCGCAGTGCCTTCAGCAATATAAAGAAATTCTAATTCATGATGCCAATGCCAGTCAATGCGATGGAAGTCAAATTTCCAAATATTATCAGGATAGTATGCAAATGGATAACGATTGCTGCCATGCTGGATGGTTTCTCGTAGTGTTTCATCTGTAGTTATCTTAAAAGTCTCCATGTTATATTTCCTCATAAATAATAAAATTTGTTATATTGTACCATAAATATATGATTTTATACAATGACTAGATATAAAATTTACGATATAATCACATTTATTAGAGGAGGACAAAATGAAAAACCAATATAATAAGACAATTACAGCCTGTTTTGTAGGTTATATTGTACAAGCTATCGTTAATAATTTTACACCACTGCTTTTTTTGTTTTTTCAGAAATGCTATCATATTCCAATTTCCCAAATTACATTGTTAGTGACTTTTAATTTTGGGATACAACTACTGGTTGATTTTCTTTCTGTCAGATTTGTTGATAAAATAGGATATCGGATATCAATGATTATAGCTCATGTTCTAGCAGCGGCAGGATTACTCCTTCTTACAGTTTTACCAGAGATTTTACCAGTTTCCTTTATTGGAATTTTGATTGCTGTAATGATCTATGCGGTAGGTGGTGGACTTTTGGAAGTCCTGGTCAGTCCAGTTGTTGAGGCTTGCCCATCCGACAATAAGGAGAAAGCAATGAGCCTGTTGCATTCTTTTTATTGCTGGGGACATGCTGGAGTTGTACTCATATCAACAGTGTTCTTTTATGTAGTCGGTATAGATAACTGGAAAATATTAGCCATTATTTGGGCGGTTATTCCAATTGGAAATGCTTTTGTTTTTTCAAAGGTTCCCATTGCACCATTGCTTGAGGATGGAGATACCGGACTTGGATTAAAGGAATTGTTTCGGATGAAAATTTTTTGGATTTTGTTGATTATGATGATATGTGCAGGAGCAAGTGAGCAAGCAGTAAGTCAATGGGCCTCTGCTTTTGCAGAAAAAGGTCTTGGAATTTCAAAGGCAGCCGGCGACTTAGCAGGGCCGATGGCATTTGCGGTTCTAATGGGAATATCAAGATTGTTTTATGGTAAGTATGGTGACCGTATCAATTTGGAACACTTTATGATTTATAGTAGTTTTTTATGTATTTTATCCTATTTAGGGATTTCATTATTCTCGATTCCGCTATTAAACCTGATTGCCTGCGCTGTCTGTGGGCTTTCAGTGGGAATCATGTGGCCTGGAACTTTCAGCAAAGCATCAGCAGCTTTGCCCAAAGGGGGAACAGCCATGTTTGCATTGCTGGCATTAGGCGGAGATATAGGTTGTTCGGGAGGTCCTACATTGGTTGGAATGGTATCAGGAGCTTTTGGGGATAACCTAAAGATGGGAATTTTGGCAGGAATTATTTTTCCAGTGTTGCTACTTATAGGAGTCATTCTTTGCAGAAGACAAAAGAAAATTACTAATTATAATACAGTGAAAAGTAGGCACTAAATATAGCTGCTTATTAAAATAAAAAAGAAAGTGAGAAAAAAGATGGAATTTTTGAAAAACAATCCTAAATGGATACGTCAACCAAAGCAGGTACAAATTAGTGAGGATAAAGTTGTAATTCTTACAGAAAGGGGTACCGACTTATGGGCACGCACTTATTATGGTTTTCAAAATGATAATGCTCCAGTATTTCAAGTTGAAACAACGGACAAGTACTTTTCTTTTATTGTTAAAACAGAATTCGAGAGTTCCTGTCGCTTTGACCAGTGCGGCGTGGCTATGTATTTAAATAGTGATAATTGGTTTAAGGCATCTATAGAATATGAGAATGAAAAAATACAGCGATTGGGAAGCGTTGTAACCAATCATGGATATTCTGACTGGGCAACAACAGATATATCCTCTGATATTAAAAGTATGTGGTATCGTTTTTCACGAAGGGACAGTGACTACTGTATTGAATGCAGTCAGGATGGCATAAATTTCAGACAAATGCGCATTTTCCATATGTGGGAAGGTGCAGAAAAAATTACTTATGGAATATATGCATGCAGCCCGACAGAAGGCTCATATAAGGCAACATTTTCAAATATGCAGATTACAGAATGTAAGTGGGAATCTGATGCAGACTGGCGTGATTGATGGTATGATGTCTAAAGATAACTCTCGCGTAGAAGCAATTATCAGCTAAATCGAATAAGAAATATAAGTCAAAAATACTCTCCGAAAATTTGATATGCTCCCTATATAGCGAATAGTGAAATAAAACACTGAAAGCTATATAGGGAGCATTTTTGTATCCATTCCCCGAAAAAACGCAAACTATCTGTGCAAGACGATACTTACATCGTCCCGCATACTGCGCCGCAGCCAGGGTATGCTGTCATCAACATCCTATCCCCCGCCGCGCACCTTTATTTTCCACAAATAGGCCCTCCATCTGTGGAAAACTGTTCTTTTCATCCTGCCGTTATGCGGTCCGCATTCCTGTTTTCGCCCGCAAAACAGCATTGTTCATGCAAAGTTCATCGGAATTTCCAGCTATTTCATGCCTTGTTCATCCGCAGTTCATTTTTATTCTTCATGATAGAATCTATCGGGGGCCCCTATTACCGCCCCCAACTGGAGGAATTGTTATGCACGAAACCCAACAGCCGCGCGACCCCAAAAAGACGACCGGCATTGTATATGCCGTGATCCTTGTGGTGTTGCTGCTGCTCAATTTCTGGGCCTTCCCCGCCATGATGAAAGGCCAGGTCAAACAGGTCGATTACGGCACCTTCCTGAACATGCTCGAAGGCGGCGAACTGAGCACCGTTGAAATTCAGGATCAGCAGATCTATTTTGTGGACAAAAACGATACCACCTACTGCACCAACTCCATTGCGCAGGACCTGCAGCTGGTCAACCGGTTGGAAAGCGCCGGCGTTTCCTTTGGCAAGGTGTACAACCAGACCACCTGGGTGGATACCCTGCTGGGCTGGGTCATCTCGCTGCTGCCCATGATCATCCTGATCGTCTGGTTCAACCGCATGATGCGCAAGCGGGTCGGTGAAATGACCGGCGGCGCCAACAGCATGATTTTTGGCGGCGGCAAATCCGGTGCCAAACAGTATGTCGTTGAGGATGGCAAGTCCATCAAGTTCGCTGATGTTGCCGGCGAGGACGAAGCCAAAGAGAGTCTGCAGGAAATCGTGGACTTCCTGCATAACCCCAAGCGTTACGAGGATATCGGTGCCAAAATGCCCAAGGGCGTTCTGCTTGTCGGCCCTCCGGGCACCGGTAAAACCCTGTTGGCCCGCGCTGTTGCCGGCGAAGCCGGTGTTCCCTTCTTCTCCATTGCGGGTTCTGAATTTGTCGAGATGTTCGTCGGCATGGGCGCTTCCAAGGTGCGTGACCTCTTCAAACAGGCCAACGAAAAAGCCCCCTGCATTATCTTTATTGATGAGATCGATACCATCGGCAAAAAGCGTGACGGTGCTTCCGGTATGGGCGGCAACGATGAACGCGAGCAGACCCTGAACCAGCTGCTGACCGAAATGGACGGGTTTGACGCCGCCAAGGGTGTTATCATTCTGGCCGCCACCAACCGTCCTGAATCCCTTGACCCCGCTTTGACCCGCCCCGGCCGTTTTGACCGTCGTGTGCCCGTGGAGTTGCCCGACCTGAAAGGCCGCGAAAGCATCCTGCGCCTGCACGCTCAAAAGGTCAAAATCGGCCCCGACTGTGACTTTGCCGTGGTTGCCCGCATGACTCCCGGTGCTTCCGGTGCCGAGCTGGCCAATATCATCAACGAAGCCGCCCTGGGCGCTGTGCGCCACCACCGCATGGCCGTTACCCAGTACGACCTGCAGGAAGCCGTGGATACCATCCTGGCCGGTGCCCAGAAAAAGAATAAGATCCTGAGCGACAAAGAAAAGTGCATCGTGGCCTACCACGAAGTCGGCCATGCCATGGTTGCCGCCCTGCAGAGCCATTCCGCCCCCGTGCAGAAGATCACCATTGTGCCGCGTACTTCCGGCGCACTGGGCTTTACCATGCAGGTAGAGGATGGCGACCATACCCTGATGACCAAGGAAGAAATCCTGGCCAAGATTGCCACCATGACCGGCGGCCGTGCCGCCGAGGAAGTGGTGTTCAACTCCATCACCACCGGCGCTTCCAATGATATTGAACAGGCCACCAAGATGGCCCGCGCCATGATCACCCGTTACGGCATGACCGACGACTTTGACATGGTTGCCCTGGAGACCGTCAACAACGCCTATCTGGGCGGCGATGCCAGTCTGGCCTGCAGCGAGCGCACAGCCGCCACAGTGGACGATAAGGTCGTGGAAGTCGTCAAGCAGCAGCATGAAAAAGCCAAACAGATGCTGATTGAAAACCGCGGCAAGCTGGACGAGATCGCCAAGTACCTGTACGAGAAAGAAACCATCACCGGCGAAGAGTTCATGCGCATCCTGACCGCTGTTCCCCAGCTGCCCACCGGTGCCGTGGAACAGTAAAGGCAACACCGCACAATTCCCGCCTGACGGCTTAAGCACCGCTCCGGCGGCTGCGGCACGGCATCTGCGTTGCCAAAATGCTCGATAATACACAAAGTATTATCTGCGCTTTTGGCTTAGCAGCTGCCGTGCCTCGCTCGCCGTATCGGCACTTAGAATTGTGCGGTATTGCCTAAAATCTCCGCTCTGCGCGTTTTCTTTGTAAAATAACGGTGCCCCCGCCCTATGCAGTTCATTTACCGCACGGGCGGGGGTGTTTTGTTGTAATTCCGTAGGGGTGCACACCATGCACCCATCCGTTTTATATCATCACACTACAGCGCTTTCTCACAAAGCACACCATGTAATAGCGCCATTTTATGGCCACCGTTACCCCTTTGTAGGGGCCGCTGCTCACCTCTTTCCGAAAAACGCAGTCATGACCCCCGGCTAAGCCGAGGGCTTGAGTAAGCCCTAGAAGGGCTTCATGCCGGCACGCATCTCAAGATGCACCGAAAAATCTTCCACTTGCATCACTCGCACTGCTGCCCACAAGTGGGCAAAGTAGCATTTACAGCACGCCATAGCGAAAACAATTTTTGATTACTATTCGCTTCGCTCATTGCTCTAAACGCTAAAGCTTTTTTACTCTCTCCGGCAAAGCCGGAGGTTTTTAGTGATGCTAAAGCTTATAAAAACGGAGGAGGCAAAACGCCTCCTCCGCTATTCCGATAAGCCCATTACGGCCATCAGCTCTTATCTTGGTTTTTCTTCTCCCAGCCACTTTTCCCGGGTGTTCAAAGCCCGTGTGTGCATTACGCCGGGCGAGTACCGGGAAAAGCACCCGTGATCCTGCCGGGCTTTATTTTGCCTGTGCGCCCTCCGGGAAGATGATCTTGTTCACAAAGAAGAAGATCACCATGGAAATGCCGCCATTGAGCACGGTAGTGCCAATGTTGTAGATGAAATCCGGCACCAGCAGGCCCGCAACCGCCACCCACACGCAGTTGATGGAGTTGACGATGCAGGTGATCAAGCAGAACGCCACCACATACCAGGCGATCTGCTTGGCCAGGTTGCCCTTGCTGCGGAACACAAAGTTGCGCTGGATGGGAAAGTTTATGCATTCTCCCACCACCATGGCAACCATGTAGGCGCAAAAGTACGGCAGACCGCCATGGGCGGAATCATACCCCAGGATGTTCCACTGGAAGGTTTCGCCAAACAGCGTAACCGGGATGCCCGGCCAGCCAAAATCCACCACCGGCAGGCTGCTGAACGCCGCCGGCAAAAATTGCAGCAGCAGGTATTTGAACACCGTAACCAGGTTGGATACGATCACAAACAGTCCGCCTTCGCGCACCCACTTGGCTGCGGCGGGGTGTTTTGCCGCAAAATTATTCCATAGCTGCATAAATAGCCCCTCTCTTTCCTCAGCTGTTGCGCAGGCGCTGTTCCAGCTGTGCGTTCAGTACCAGGTTTTTCACGGCCTCTATGATCACCCGCACAAGGCCGATGATCCAGAATCCCTGTAATTCCATCACAATGCCATCCACCATGCCCATGCTGATGGCACCGCTGGTCATTTTGGCCAGGGCACGCAGCGGCATGTTGTACTGGAACAGCACATTCAGGTCCGGCTTGCCGCGCTTGTAGCTGGCGTTCAGCAGTGCGGTAAGCACCAGCCAGATCAGCCAGCCCAGCGGGCTGCGGCTGTGGTTCAGCTCGCCCAGGGTCATGTTGCGGTCAATTTTAACTTTTCCCTGCTGCACCGGGCGGCCCAGCAGGGTGGCCCATTCGTCATCCGGCACGCTCTGCACCTTGCCGCTGGTATAGTGCGGCAGATGCTTGCCCGCATAGGGGTTGGGTGCGCCGGTACCGGCCACTTCCACCACGGCGGTCAGTCGGATATCCGCACTGGACGCGCCGACCCGCAGCTCATAGCTGCCGCCTTCCACTTCCCAGCTGTCGGTCTTGGTGTTCCAGTAGCGGAATGCCTTGTCGTCCAGCGGGATGGTCACGGTCTTGCTTTCGCCGGGCTGCAGCTGCACCTTGGCAAAGCCTTTCAGCTCCTGTGCGGGGCGGAACACTTCTGCCCCGGGTTTTGCCACATACAGCTGCACGATCTCTGCTCCGGCGCGCTTGCCGGTGTTGGTTACGGTCAGGGTCACGCCATTGGACGCGGCCTGCAAATTGCTGTAGGCAAAGCTGGTGTAGCTTAACCCATAGCCAAAGGGGAATGCCACCGGCACACCGGCGGTCTGGTAATAGCGGTAGCCGACATACAGCCCCTCGCGGTACTGCACCATGCGGCCCGGCCCGGCAAAGTTATCCTTGGCGGAGGTATCCGCATAGGCGTTGACCCAGGTTTCGGCCAGCTTGCCGCTGGGGTTCACTTTGCCGGTCAGCACATCCAGCATGGCGCCCGCCCCCGCCTGGCCGCCCAGCGCACCATACACCAGGGTACGGCAGTGTTTGAGCCACGGGGTTTCCAGCGAAGCCCCTGCGCTGAGCACCACAACGGTGTTGGGGTTGGCCTGCTGCACGGCCTTTAACAGTTCGATCTGGTTGTCCGCAAGGCGCATATCGCCGCGGTCCAGACCCTCACTTTCCTTGATTTCATCCAGCCCCAGGCAGAGCAGCACCACTTCGGCCTTTTGGGCCAGGGCTACAGCCTCGGCCTGTTTGGCGGCATCCGGTTTGCCCTGGCGGTCAAAGCCGGGGGCAAAGCCCACGCTGGCCAGGCCGCTCTCTTTCAGGCAGTCCAAAAAGGTATCCACCTTGATGGAGTTGACCGCGCTGGAGCCAGCACCCTGGTACCGCGGTGTCTGGGCAAAGTCGCCGATCACGGCAACTTTTGCGCCCTCGGCCAGCGGCAGCAGGTCGTTCTCGTTTTTCAGCAGCACAATGCTTTCGGCTGCGGCGCGGCGAGCCAGGGCGTGGTGAGCGTCCGCATCAAAGGTGCGGCTGTGGGACTGCACGGCGGCATGGGTATCAAACACCAGCGTCAACAGCTCGTCCAGCCGGGCGTCCACATCCGCTTCGGTAATTTTGCCGCTCTGCACAGCCTGCATCAGCTCGCGCACCGCGTCCCCGCCGGGGGCGGGCATTTCCAGCGTGGAGCCGTTCTGCACGCCCAGGGCATGGTCATTGCTGCCGCCCCAGTCTGTTACCACAGCGCCGTCAAAGCCCCACTCCCCGCGCAGGATGTCCATTAACAGGTGGCGGTTTTCGTTGGCGTAAGTTCCGTTGATGAGGTTATAGCTGCTCATGATGGTCTTGGGCTTTGCTTCCTTGACCACGATCTCAAACCCGGTCAGGTACAGTTCCCGCAAAGTGCGTTCATCCACCACGGAATCCGACGCCATGCGGCGCAGTTCCTGGCTGTTGACGGCAAAGTGCTTGGGGCAGGCGGAGATGCCGTTGGACTGGATGCCCCGCACATAGCTCGCGGCCATTTTGCCGGAAAGATACGGATCCTCGGAGAAATACTCAAAGTTGCGGCCGCACAGGGGGCTGCGCTTGGTGTTCAGGCCCGGCCCCAGCAGCACGGCAACTTCCTGCGCGGCGGCTTCTTCGCCCATGGCCTGGCCGATCTGCTCGCCCAGGGCGGGGTCCCAGCTGCACGCCACAGTGGCTGCCGTGGGGAAGCAGGTGGCCGGAACACTGGGGTTCAGCCCCAGGTGGTCCGCCGCGCCCGCCTGCTTGCGCACGCCGTTGGGACCATCGGACAAGGTGATGGACGGCACACCTGCCTTGGGGCAGCCGCGCGTGGTGAAGGTGCCCGCGCCCGAAAGCAGTGCGCATTTTTGTTCCAGATTCAGTTTTGCGATGATTTCAGCGTTTTTCAAGGGGGACGCACTCCTTTTTTTATAAGGCAATACCGCGCAATTTCAAGTCACGGTCATGCGCTTGCATTGTGCGGTATTGCGGGGGTTATTCTTATGCGTTCTTGTTTTCGGCCTTGGCAGCCTTCGCGGCCTTGTACAGCTTGACATCACGGACAATGCCGCGGATCGCCAGTGCAAACAGTGCCACGGCAACAAGGTCGATCAGAGCAACAAGGTGACGCCAGCCGAGCACAGCGGGCTTAAAGTCGTGGCGCAGCGCGGCGGTATCGCCGATGCTCTCGGCATAGTCGCGGTTGGTCACACGGACATGCAGGTACATGTAAAGGGCCTCCTTGGCGGCACGGCGCAGCGCCTGCATATAGCTGTTGGAGCCGGTCTCGCAGGAAAGCTGGCCGCCCATCATGCCGGACATCCAAAGGCTGCCGCCTGCACGCAGGGCCTGATCGCCGTTCATGTAGCTGTGGTGGTCGCAGTAGTCGGTGATAACAGCGCCGTCAAAGCCCCACTCGTCGCGCAGGATGCCGGTCAGCAGCGCCTCACTGCCGCCTGCCCAGACTGCGCCGATGCGGTTGTAGCTGCTCATCAGACCGACAGCATCGTAATCCTCGACCAGCATCTGGAAGGGGCGCAGGTAGGTTTCGCGCAGGGTCTGCTCGGTCATCCATGTGTAGACGGAATCGCGGTAGATGCCGCTCTCGCCATCGTTGCAGATGAAATGCTTGACATAGGTGTAAACACCGGCATCGTTGGCGCCCTGCACGGTGTTGCCGCAGATGACGCCGGACAGCAGGCTGTCCTCGGAATAATACTCATAGTTACGGCCATTGAAGGGGCTGCGGTGCATGTTGGTGGCAGGGGCATACCAGCCGGTGTAGCCGTTCTGCAGCGCCTGCGTGCCGATGGTGCGGCCCTCCTGCAAAGCAAGATCGGCGTTCCATGTCTGGGCCAGCGTGCTGGAGCTGGGGAAGCCGGTCCCGGCACCCATGCCGGTAAAGCCGCCGATCTGGGCGGGGCCGTCGGCATCCTTGCTGCGCACCTTGCCGATGCTCTTAAGCTCAAACAGACCGCCATAGCCGTTGACAAACAGGTTTTCCATCTCCTCCACAGTCAGCTGATCCAGCAGGGCATCCCACTGCGGGTCGTTGAAGTCAGCGCCCAGCTGGTAGCCCAGCTCGGTAGTCTTGCCGTTATCCTCGATCTTCAGGCCGTTCTTGGCACCGGTGGTGATGGCCTCATCGGCCTCGTTGATGTAGCCGTTCGCCATGTCGGCGGTGTAAAGGTTCAGCGCCTTGACGTTGTCGGTCATGGCACGGCTGGGGGTGCAGGCCTTGGGGAAGGTGCCCGCAAAGTCGGCGCGGGTCAGGTAGGTGATGTTCTGTTCGGAATCGCTGCCGTCAAGGCTTACGCCGTCAATGGCATCGCTGCCGGTGAACTTGTTGCCGACCTCGCTGCCGGAGACACTGTCGGTCGGATACTGCACATTGGCGGGCAGCGTGCAGGTCAGCGTTGCCTTCTCGGCATCGTCCACGGTGTGGGCATCGTGGCGCACGGTAAAGATATAGTCACCGGCGTCCAGCTCATACCCGGCAAAGCCGTTGTGGTTGGCATCGTAGGCATCGTAGCTGGCCATCTTCTCCACGGGGACAGTCAGGGTGACCTCCTCGCTCTCGCCGGGCTGCAGCTCCTTGGTCTTGGCAAAGGCGGCCAGCTCAACGCTGGATTTCTCGATTTCGCCAGCCGTATACGGGGCGGTGTAGTACAGCTGTACAACATCCTTGCCCGCGCGGTCGCCGGTGTTGGTAACGGTGACCTTGACCGTCACATCGCCGTCCTTGGTCAGGGTGCTGCCATCGGCGGCGGCATCGGTCACAGCCCAGTCAAAGCTGGTGTAGGACAGGCCGTAGCCGAAGGGGTACTGCACAACGCCGTCATAGCCGGTGCCGTACTCGTTGGAAACATTGCTCCAGTAGCCCTCGGCGTCAGCGGTTTCGTACCATTTGTAGCCGATGTAAATGCCCTCGGCGTAATCCACATAGGAGACCTGCTCATAGGCATAGGGTGCATCGAGGTTGCCGCAGGTGGTGCCGTCTGCCGGGTAGAGCCCCTCGGCATCGGCGTAAGCACCCACGCCCTCAAGCCCAGCGTTCGCGTAGCTGGCAGCGGTGGTCAGATCATAGACCCAAGTGTCGGCGGTGCGGCCGCTCGGCTCCTTCTCACCCCACAAAACGGAGGGAATGACCGAGGCAGCCCCCGAGCCGGACAGCCCGGCAATCAGGCAGGCATCCACACCGGGGATGGTTTCCAGCTGACCCAGCTCCATCACGTTGGTGGAGTTGACCAGCACGACCACATTTTTGTAGTTGGCACCGACGTAGGTCAGCAGATTTTCTTCCTCGGTGGTCAGCTCCAGCATCGTGCGGGTGTCGTCCACCACGATGTCACCGCCCTTTTCGGTGCGCTTGTACTGCTGTTTGGTCGCATCGTTGCTTTCGCCTGCCAGGCGGCCGATGACGACCACGGCGGTGTCGGAGTAATTCTTGGCGTTATCCAGCATGGTCTGGGTGTAGTAGGTGGTGTTGTTGATGTCAGGCTCATACAGGCGGCCGGACTGCTCGGGGCGGCTGGTCAGCGTTCTGACATACTCTCGACCGGGCTGGAAGTCCTTGTACATATCGGTCAGCTCGGTGTTGTACTCAATGCCGTAGGCGGTCAGGGCAGCCAGCAGATCGGTGTTGACGCTGCTTACACCGCCGGAGCCAGAGCCGCCGCCCAGCCATGCAGTGGAAGCCCAGCCGAACACATTAACTTTCTTGGTATCTGCGTTCAGCGGCAGGGTGTTATCGTTGTTTTGGAGCAGAACCGTGCCTTCTGCTTCAACATCAGCGGAAAGAGCTTCCGCTTTCGCTTTCGTGTCCGCAATCTCGGTTTCAGTATAGTGTCCACTGGGCGCACCGATGAAACTATCAATGATTGTAGACATCGTTGACAGGAAATAGGTGCCGACCATCGCAGCGACCAACAGGATCGCCGACAGCACCAGCCCGATTCCGTGCAAGACGGGATGCGGCTTACGAACTTTAGCTTGCTTTGCCATTTGCATTCTCTCCTCTTTTATAGTTCAAAAGCTGATACTATGCTTTTGCATTGACTATATTGTAGCAGGCAAGCACACTTTCCGAACGCTTTTTGCATAAACTGCCTGTTTTGGCACACACTTTGCAAATTCTCTAAAAAACGCAAAAAATCCGTTGTGATTTTGTACAGTTCAGGTCATTGCTTATTTGTGTAAATTGCTAAACTCTCTTTCATCGCAGGAATAGGCACAAAAAATACCCGAAGCTACCACTTCGGGTATCATTATTATTTCTGCGGCAGCAGCACCCGCAGCATAAACCATTCGTTTTCCCAGTGCAGCGTCATAATTCCGCCGCGCTTTTCGGCTGCGGCGCGCACACCGCGCAGGTCGCTGCCGCCGTGGGCGTTGCGGCGCGGCAGGCCGTCCGCGCCCAGCTCCACTTCCTGCGCGCAGTAGTTTTCAAACCGCAGCATCACAAAGCCGTTCTGGGCATACACCGCCACCCGGATCAGCCGCTTTTCGTGGTCGGGCTCGGTCTCCACGCTCTCGGTTGCGTTGTCCAGCGCCGTGCCCACAATCGTGCAGATCTCCCCTGTTTCCAAAAAGTCCAGCAAATGCCCGTCCGCCACGCAGGTCATTGTGATGTGGTGCTGCTGGCAGTACAGGCTTTTGGCCGTCAGCAGGGTGTCCAGCACCGGGTTGCCGGTCTTGTTCTCCGCCTCGTACTGGCGGATGCCGCTTTCCATGGCCGCCAGCGCCACATCCTGCTTGGCGTGGTCCCGCTCCGCCCGGATGGCCGCAATCTGCATTTTCAGCTCGTGGTAGCGCCGGTTGATCAGGCGGATGTTCTCCTTGCTCTGCTTGTACTGCTCGTACTGGCGGTGCAAAACGCCGTCCAGCTCCGCCAGCTCGCTGTGCAGGGCGGCTTCGCGCAGCTGCTCGTGCTGCACCGTCAAAATCAGCACCCCGGCCAGGTCCACCAGTGTGCGGATGTAAAACATGTTCATGTTGGCTTCGCTGCCGTTGGCAAAGCTCAAGTTGCTCACGGCAAATGCGGTCAGCGCCATGACCACCGCCACAAAAGTTCCTGCGGGCGTTATTTTCAGCTTCCCGGCCGGGCCGGGGCGGCGGTTCTCCACAAACAGCATGGCGGTAAAAATGCCGCCGTACACCGCCGCCAACAACAGCAGCGAAAGCGGCTCCGCCCCGCCGCGCTGCGGCCACAGCACGCAGTGCAGCTGCCATTCCACGCTGGCCGCCAGCTCCGCCAAAATAAAGGCCCGCGCGCACACATAACCCGCTTCCAGCAGCGTAATGCTGCGTGTGACCCACAAAAACAGCAGCATGGAAAGAATTGCCATTGCCATGCAGGGAATCCACCACGCCAGCGGGATGCCTGCCGTGGGGGTGGCCTGCAAAAACGCTCCCAGCAGCACCGCCCAACCGGCTTCTACGCCCCAGATCACGCGCTGGTCCAGCCGCGGCGGCAGCCTGCGCGCATACAGCAGCGCCGCCAGCACTTCCGCCAATGCGGTGTACAGGCGGGGAATATCCGGCAATGTCGTCACTGTCCCGCACCCCCAATGTAATCCGCCAGCTCCGCCATAAACGCCTTGCGCCGCGGGCGGCTGATCTGCAGCGTATACGGGCCAACCTGCACCATATCCTGCTGCACGCCGGAAACCTGCGCCAGATTGACCAGATACCCGCTGTTGCACCGTGCAAACGCCCGGCCCACCAGCTTTTCCTCATAGTTTTTCAGGGTGCCCGGCACCACAAAATCTTCTTTTTCGGTGTAAAAATGCACCTTGTGGCCTTCGCTTTCCAGGTAATAGATTTCCGCCGCGTCCAGCCGCCGCATGCCGCCGTCCACCGCCACAGCCAGGTAATGCCGCTCCCGCTTTTCCAGCTGCCCCAGCGCCTTTTGCAGCTGCTGCGAAAACGCAAAGTAAGGCACCGGCTTCAGCACATAATCCAGCGCCCCAACAGCATATCCACGGATGGCATACTGCGCCATGTTGGTAATGAACACGATCAGCACCCCGCCGTCCCGCTCCCGAATGCGGCGGGCGGTCTCCATGCCGTCCAGGTGCTTCATCTCCACATCCAGAAAGATGATGTCAAACTGCGGGCGGTAATCCTCCAAAATTTCCATCCCGTCCGCAAACTCCGTTACCTCAAACGGCGTGCCGTACTGCCGGGTGTACCGCTGCACATACCCCGCCAGCTGTTCCCGCACCGCCGCCTCGTCCTCCACAATCGCAATCCGGGTCATCTGCTGCTCCCCTTTCTCAACACCACACTGCGGCCCCGCACAGTCCACACCTTGTGCGGTTTCTTAAGGTGTATCTGAAAACAAAGAAAATGACGGATATTTCGCAAACACAAGCAGGATTTAAGGCAAAGAGCCGCAGGAATCTTTTGTGGATTCCAAGGACTTTTAACGCAAAATCCTGCTGCGTTTGTAGAAATAAGCGATATTTTCGACTTTTCAGCTGCACCATCGATTGTTTTTAGTATAGCACATACAACCATACACAGCAAATGCGGGGTGGAGCAGTTTGTTTGCCCTCAAAGCGTTTTGTCGGTCGGGGCTGCCAGACCAGGCCAGCCCTGGCATGCCACAAATATGCAGGTTCATTGCGAATCAACACCACAATATTCCGCAGTAGGGCGGCCAGCCCCCTGGCCGCCCTATTGTCGTACTACACATTAAAAATCCGCAGCATACCAAGCCCCGTCCGTAGGACGGGGCTTGGAAGATAAATTTATATTGAAAACCGGCAGTTCGCTGTTTCCAAAGATCTGCCGATCATACTTCTTATTTCCCCCACACGGTCTCGGCGATTTCCTTGACCAGTTTGAGCTTGTTCCACTGTTCCAGCTCGGTCAGCTTGTTGCCGATCTCACAGGAGGCAAAGCCGCACTGCGGACTCAGGCAAAGACGGTCGAGCGGGATATACTTTTCTGCCTCATGGATGCGGGCGATTACAGCATCTTTGTCCTCCAGACGGGGCGATTTGGTCGTTACAAGACCCAGCACCACCTTTTTGCCATCTGCAACATACTTCAGAGGCTCAAAGCTGCCGGAGCGCGCATCGTCAAATTCCAGATAGAACGCATCCACATTCTCCTGTGCCAGCAGGAAGGGAGCAACGGTGAAGTAATCGCCCTCGCTTGCCCAAGTGGAATGGTAGTTGCCGCGGCAGACATGGGTTGTGATGGTCAGGCCTTCCGGGCGATTTTCCAGTGCCAGATTATTCAGGCGCAGATACTCGGCGGCGACATCCTCGACCTTGGTATGGGTCTCCTTCAGGAAATTCTGGTAATTGGGGTCGCCGATCATACCCCAAGTGCAGTCGTCGAACTGAATGTTGCGGCAGCCGATGGCGTACAGCTTCTTGATAACCGTGCGGTAGGCGGCGGCAATATCCTGCAGCAGCTGCTCATGGTCGGGATAAACGGCATCGGTATTTTTGCCGTTCTCCTCGCGGTACAGTTCTGCCAGCAGCTGAGCCGGAGCAGGCATGGTCTGGCGGGCGATGCAGTTCTCATCCTCAAACTGTTTAACGAACTTGTAGTGCTCCACAAAGGGATGATTCTCGCCGCTGATCTTGCCGCTCGCCTTGATCGAGCCGTGGGTAGTTTCCTCTCCATGGAAGAAGTAACCGTGATCCAGTTCCACTTCCTCAATGCCGTGGAACCCCCACGGCACCGGGGATGCCGATGCGCTGATTACTTACGCCGCCGCGCTGGTGACAAAGTACGGCGAGGGCAGCGCAGAGCTGGCCTGCCAGATGTATGATGCACTGGCCGAAGCGGCCAATGCCGGGGTGCCCGCCGCCGAGCCTGCCGCACCTGCAGACTACGGCGAGGTTGCCCGCATGGTGAACGCCACCAAAGACCAGAACCCCGCCAACCTGCCCAACGGCGTCAGCCGCCTTGTCAAGCGTGCCGGGGCTGATACCACCCTGAAAAATGCCGTCCGCGATGGGGCGGAGTGGGCCTGGGTGCCCCACGGGGACACCTGCCCGTTCTGCATCACGCTGGCAAGCAACGGCTGGCAGAAAGCCAGCAGCAAGGTGCTGAAAGGCGGCCACGCCGAACACATCCACGCCAACTGCGATTGTGAGTTTGCCATCCGGTTTGACCACAGCACCACCGTGGCGGGGTATGACCCGGAAAAATATCTGAAACAGTACAATGCGGCAGGCGGAGACATCAACAAAATGCGCCGGGTGAACTATGCCGCCAACAAGGAGCGCATCAACGCACAGAAACGGGCGGCGTATGCGGCGAGGAAAGCCCTTGAAAATCAGGAACCTTCCGTGCCCGGTGTAATACAGGATGTACTTGCAGAGTATCAGCGCAATGCCAAACCCGGCGCAGGCACTTTGACCTACGGCGAGAGCTACCGCATTGCCCACCATGCCGAGGAAATAAAAACAGCACAATGGCTGCACGAGAATCTCGGCGGCGACATTGTGTTGTTGGCTGAATCTTCTGTAAAGTATGAAAAGCGGGCAGACTACTTGTGGGACGGGAAATATTGGGAGTTAAAATCTATTTCTACTGCAAAAGCTGCTGATAGTGCTTTGCGTAGCGCTGTAAAACAGCTTGGTTCCCCCGCCGGCGGTGTGATTTTGAACTGCGGGGACAATATAGTGCTCCTTGACGACCTTAAAAAGACAATAGAAAACCGTATCAAAAGAAGTTGTGATTTTGATGTGGACATCTTGGTCTTAAAGGGTGACAAAACGTTTGAAGCCTACAGATATAAAAAATAAGAGCCGGTCATAGACGGCTCTTGAAAAGGGTGGGGGCGCACACCACTATGACATGGCGTATTGCTACCTCCTCCGTTATTATTATACACCCGCAGAGACAAAAAAGTCAACGATTTCATGTTGAAAAGATTTCAATTTAACCGCGATGCAATTTTGCACCGTGGTATTTTTATGCCCATTTTTACGAAAAGGATTCAAGGAGGACGACATGGAACTGAAAGACACTGTAAAAGGCATGATGAGTGACGACTACAAAGAGCGCATGGCAGCCGAGTATCACCAGACCAAAATCCGTTACGAGAAGCTCAAAAAGCTGAACACCAGAATGGAGGCAAAAGTAATTTGCACATCCAGCGAGGTTGAGCCCCAGCTGGATGGTACGCCCGCACGCCTGTTGCGTGATCAGCAGCGCATTATGGGGGAGTATAGATCAACAAAAAAACGCCTCACACTTTCGTGTAAAGCATTCTTTGGTGCACCATCAGTGGGCGCGTTAAGAATTCAGTCCTGTCCGCTTGTCGGCCTTTAAGGCCTCCATTTTGCTTCGCAAAACCGCTCGTGCGGGTTGTACGCCGCGCGCGGCGTACATTGTTCGCTCCCCGCTTTCGCTCACGCTCA
>ERZ1035041.496-NODE-496-length-17789-cov-7.357844_pt1 | contig 17789 bp, 15 predicted proteins | sample MGYA00520684_ERZ1035041 | MGnify/ENA primary metagenome ERZ1035041 (study PRJEB33766, sample SAMN09781699) | gut metagenome | biome: gut microbiome | host: Homo sapiens | place: Madagascar | study: EMG produced TPA metagenomics assembly of the PRJNA485056 data set... | reverse complement strand
AGACGGAGCAAATTGGTGTAGAACAAGAGGCGAAAAGAAATGATTAATAATTTATTTATTTGTAATTCTCTGAGTGCAAATGTAGGCATTATTTTTATACCTGCAATAGCTTTAACCAACGTTAACTATTTAATTATTGTAGTCACCTTTAAATCAAGTATTTGCGTATCCGAGTTTTTACTGGTTACAATAAACTCCCTATACTTCACCTTCTTTAATCTCCACCATAAGAAACGTTTCCTATGCTCTATGTTTAGCAACTCCAAGCTGTCCCGAACGGTTACTTTTCCCGCAAACAGATCGGGCAGCTCTATGCATCCTCTGACATCTACCCATTTCGAGGCGAAATTTAAGCATTTCAATGTGTCAGTAACCAAACTATCACGAATTATAATACTATCACGTAGCGAGCCGGAAAATATGCTCTCCGTTGACGTTCGAATGCTTGTATGACTCTTTAGGTCTTTGATACTTTGTTTCAGGTCCTTTATAGTGCTGTCTTTCCCCTGCAATGTATTCCGATACTGGCGCAATGTGAGGTTCAATTCCTCCGTTTTCATTGCTGATTTGCCGGACTCCGTTCGATACGCTACGTTCTGAGTAGTAAGTACACTTACATTCCTGTTCAGAATGCCGTTTTCTTCCCTCAGCTTGGCGTTATACCTAAGAAGACATACAATTAGTAGGCAAAGGATAGAAAACGCTACTATGACCGTTATTTTAGCTTTCATGTTATTCGATAGTTAAGTTAATACTTTCACCTCTGTTATAGGCTTTTTTCATCTTCTCGTATAACTTAGTGAAAGCGGCTGTGCTATTTACAACCTGTCCCTTTACTTTGTTGTATCCGGTCAACAAACAGCCTAAAGTATCCTCCGGCTTGTTACCTACGTGAATCAACACACCATCGAAGCCCTTAACATTTTTGAGGCGTGGCAATTTGCCGTCACACACCTTTGCCCAACTACGATCTTTGAATTTAGGACTGACAGTATCCATGTCAACGGCATACGTTCCTGTGGGAATAGCCGTTTTGCCGTACTGCTTCACCTTCTTTATCTCTGATAGCTCCATTTTATCCGAAAGTCCTCTATCGGTATCCTCCAGTATATCGCATTCGTAAACACCATCTACATACAATTTACTGATAGTGTACAGATCACCTTTAAAAATTCTCTTTGATTTTAATTCCATAATCTAAATGTTTAAAGGGGGCATTATACCCCCTTGTGAATTACTTGTTTCTCTTTCTCTTCCTGCTCTTCGATTATCTTTGACGCATGTTCACCCATCAGCCTCTTAAACTCAAATCTAATGATGTGATAGATCAGTTTGAAACCTTTGTTGTTCGGGTATGTTATGCACAAGTTACGGAAACCGTTGCATAAGTAAACGTACATGAACACATACGTTATTGTCTTTGCGCACATAATTGCAGCGTCTTTATCCCCCATCTTAGTTACCGCTGAGAATATCACTACTATAATCATCATATACAGCAAAAATTCCTGTAAAGCCGATACGAATTTAAAGATAGTGAATCTCTGAGCACCTCTGATTGACACGCTTACGCCGTCCGCACGCATACCGCAAATTATGTTAAAGACAAACATAAACACAAGTGCCGTCAAGAATCCGGACGTCGGTGTTAAGAATGCAAGAATAGGGCTGCATGTGGATACCATCAGCAGCCTAATTTGTTCCTGTGACATTATTCTGATTGTTTAGTTAGTGCAAAAATGTAGTTCTGAAAATCTCCAAGCAAAGCGGGCGTTTTTTCATGTACGGGGAATTGATTAAGTTCAAAACGAGCCTGCGACATCGACAAAGTACCCAACTTTACGTATTGTTCCTGCATGGTAGGCGTGTTATCCGTTCCAGGGACTTGCACCATCTCCTTAACAGACACCTCAGCCGTACAGTGAGTAATCTGCTTTACCTGCTCCGGTTGCTGCACGATTGTGATCTGACCTTTAAAAAGTCCGTTATCAGTCTCAAAACTATAATCTAAAATCTGTGTTTCTTTAGAGTATTTGACACTCTCCAAACTAAAAATAGCTTCTTTTGTTGCCATAAAAATTGATATTTAATTGTGAATGAATAAATTATTTGCTACAAAGGTAAACGGTAAGAAGGATAAAACCAACTTACCGTCAATTAAAACACTAAACTATCAAACCATGCCACAAAAATAAATAATAACTGCGCTGTCAATCATGCCATTATTTACATCAAATACTTTGTACGTGAACTGCCCCTCTGAGTATGGTTCTACTGTTGTACTGAGCCATGAAGTAACATTATACCCTGTAATCATAACAAAGTAATCTCCATTCGAACCAGTCGTATTAACAGTATATCTCCCTTTTGAGTTTTTAGTTACTCTTGTTATGTGAAAGTCGGGATTCCCCCACGTTTTACCAATTGCTCCGTTTGCCAAAATCGTACATGCGTAAAAAACACCGGGGGCTTTCCATGTTTGAGCACCCATAAAATCAACGTCCTTACACTGGACCCAAAAATCGGACCCTGTTAAGAATATTTTTCCTTTGCCCGTAGTAGTCAACGCATAGCCGCCCGAATTATTCTCTACACGTACTCCACTACTATCAAAAGTAGCGGCATTTCCCGATAGAGTCATTTGTATACCTGCCGGAACTTCTTGTGCGGAAAATATACCGCTTGAGATAATAAAATTACCTATTCTTGCGCCATCTGTAATATTTATATTCTTACCTGTAAGAACACCTCCTGTAATAGTCATGCCGGCAATAACCGCGCCATCTGTCACAGTCAAGTTTCCCGTTGTTATCCTCTGAGCCGCAAAACCATTAGCAACAACCTCACCCGCCTCAATCACACCAGCAGTCAACCGACCGTTAGCGTTGAGGGCGGCTGTTTGCTGTCCTGCGTTGTTCTGAAAGAGGATGTTATCAGACTTCAAAACGATCTTCCGGGAAGAGATGTCAATGCCAGTTGCAACCAGTCCGTTTTGAGTGGCGGTGACTCGACCGTCTACGGCTTCAGCTTTATTGTTGGCTGTGCTTGCTAAACTGTTAGCTGCATTAGCGGTATTTTGTGCATTGCCTGCGGCAGTATTTGCACTGTTTGCAGTACCTTCAACAACACCAAGCTTTGCATGGTCTGCACTTAACGTTAATTCAGCAGCACTCAATCTGTTGCCTTGCTCGTCTACCTTTGCAGCAGTTGCGGTTATTCTGTCACGTTCTTGTTTAATCTCCGTGTAATAGCCGTATGTGCGCACTGGTTCTGTACCATCAGTTCGAACTGGGAATACTTGACCGTATGGAGAGGTATAGTCAGCGTTAAATACATTTATTATATTTGGGTCAGTTGCATTGTATAACGTTACATCATACTTAGAACCACCTCGAATACCCATAACACATTCTGAACTTTCAGTAATCTGACCTAAATCTACCACGATTTTTGCACCTGCGACAGTCCATGATTTATAATAATCAAATATGTTTGTAACCGCGGGCGAAGCACCCCAGCCAGAACCGGCCATCTCAAACGTTAAGTTCATAGAGAAACCACTAGTATGAGTACCGTATGAAGGAGTACCGTAATTATTATTTAAAGGACGATTTATTATTATTCTACTCTTATTAACAACACTCAAGCCTATAACTAACGGATATAATTTATTGTTATCCCACCCTGTTAAGTCTATTTGTTTTGTTACCTTCCTTTCGGTAGTGTTATTCAATGTGTTAATGTCTCCAACAACAGAATTAATACTGCTTTCCGTCTGAGTAACACGTGACGCAAGACCAGTTACTTTACCGTCAACCGCGTCAATCTGTTCAACGGTTGATGTTATCTTACCTTCAACAATGTCTATTTGTGACCTTGTATATTCTTTTGAAAAATACACCGAGTCTTTCTCGTTTGGACTCCATGCGGTTGCAATTTCACCCGCTTCTACCTTGAAATCTTTAACCCATATATTGGCCCATGATATGTCTTGTATATCAACAAAATTATATATACCGCTTTGCTCTTCTGTATTGCTCGTAACATCGAAAGTGTGCTTAAAATAACTCCATTTATTATCAGCAGTAGCCAAAACACTAAATTGGTCAGAATCACATACATCAATGGTTATGCCGGGTGTGGTATTTTGAGAGCCTCTAATCCACCCTGATACAGTGTATTTTCCGGGTATAGGCGGTATGATATTAGGTATCCTAATTCTTGAATTACCGGATGAATCGCCAACAAGAAAAAAACCGTGTTCACTTATAAGCCTTGTTATAGTCATTGGCTCAGAACTCATTTGATCAAGCAGTGAACTTGTATAACTATACAGGTTATTCGCTCCAATTCCCAAGTTTTCAACCTTAGTCTTTACAGATAGTTCAATCTTGCCGTCTACTGCCAAAATTTGCGTATCAGTGTACTTCACAGACTGGTACAATTGATCTTCCGGTGCGGGACTCCAAGAAACGGGAAAGTTGGTTTCATAAACACCAAGCCTAACACGTGGGTTAAAACCATATCCATAAGTGCCCGAAATTGATTTTATAGCCTTGTTAGATAAAAAGTTATTATTAAAATACCTATTCTTACCTAAATATACGGCTAAATCTCTTGTTCCATCGGTATAATTTACATATATGGTTAATGTACCTTTATTATCAGTATCTGGCGGGGTGCTATAACTAAATGTATCACAAAATATGTAATACCTTTTGCCTGGGTCATAAGTTAGACCAAACATATCTTTTTGTGAACTTTGATAACTCTCGGAAGCAAGTTTAGGTAAATCAATGAAAAATGTTCCGTCATCTTGATAATCTGAGGCGAAAGTAAATCCAGCGTCAGTAATACGCTTAAAAGAACAAAGGTTCTTCAATCCTACATTCTTCTCGCTTGCGGAAGGTATCCAACTGGTTACGCCTAAATTTCCATCTGTTATAACAGCCCATTTGATGTATGAATCATCGTCATTTTGCGGAAACTTATAGAAATGGAAACCTCTTGTGTTGTCCTCGTTAAATGGCGTTATGCTTATGCTTTTAATTTCCTCAGTTTTGCTCGTCATATCGCCTCCTGTCGTTACTGGGCCACCCGAAGGATTGTTATAGCCAAGTATTTTTTCTGTTTTAGCTCCACACTTATAGCAAACAGTCAATATATAAGTTTTTCCTACTATCAAATGTTGAGACCACGGATATGTAGCCATTAAATATGGCCCTTCAGAATGTTGTTTATACCCTTCGTTCAAATAGTTTGTGTCCGCTATCTTCAAACTCCTCACAGCAAGTTCAATTTTACCGGGAATAGCTGTTATCTCAGTATCCAAGTATTCCTTTAACTGTTTGTCAGCGTTATCTACATAGTCCTTTGAAGCCGTAGCAATTGCATTCAACGCTCCGTTACGTTTGTCGTAGTAAGCCGTTTGGCTCTGTGCCAATTCTGGACGCACGACAATATTTTCAGGTGTAGTAGCCGAATGATAACGTAGTTCGTTAAGGTAATTGTTATACGCCTCCGTGTATTCAGTTACAGGCACACCGTATTTGTCTGCATTCGCCTTTATTTGCAGATACTCCGCTTGAATGCGCTTCCCTTCGTCAATCAATGCAGGTTTCTCAGTCGGTGAAATAAAGCCATCATCAGCCCATTTGTTAAGCCTGTCTTTCGCTTCTTGTGCCGATTGTGCTGCGTTCGCTGCGTCCTGTGCCGCTTTATCGGCTGCGTCCTTTGCAATCTTAATTTCGTCCTCCACACGCTTACCGTTGCGCAACACAAAGATACCCTTCAAGAAGGCATTAGTAGAGTAGAAACCAGTTCCTTTAACAGCCGCCTCACCTGTGAAATCGGGGTCTACAATGTTAGACAAATCGCCAAGACGAGTGCGGTCTGTCCCGGTCAGACTCTTTGTCTTGACACCATTCAGAATCTCAATGTACGGCTTGCCGCTTTCCTGCGCTGTGATATAAATCAACGCTTGCCGCTCCGCATTCTTCGTGTTACCCATCTGTACGACTTCATCACCAACAGCCGGAACAACACCGTTGAACTCTGCTTTATCTGCAAAGAAAGAAGTCCCGTCAACCGATTTAACTTCAACCCAATAGAATTTAACTAAGCTATTGTTTGGTGCGCTTCCTGCCGCTTTCTTTTGCTTTACTGTAACCTTACCATTACCGTGACCGGAATCACCAGTTATTGTTATAGCAAAGTTGTGTATGCCTTGTTCTGATTTAATAGCCGGAATGACATTATCACCGTTTTGCAACAATACGCCTACACCCTCTACCGGACTGTCATTTGAATCAAGTCCGGCAGCAAAAGCCATCATACCGGGATAACCACCTTCTAAAGTCAAGGTAAAGGAAGGCATTTCGATTGGGGTGGGGCTCGACTCTGAAAATTTATAGAATGCAAAACCGGAATTGCCAGTATCATTCAAGTTAAAGCTAATAGAGTCGGGCGTAACATCAACCAAACTACTATCAAAAGCACCACCTGAATAGTCGTACTTAGAAAGCTGAGTAAAGTCAAAAGTTAGTCCCGCACCTTGATAGCCTGCAAACGTCTGACACCGTACCAAATCACCCTCTTGGAAAGTGGGAAATTCCTCGCCTGTGGTTAGCTTGTATTGCGTTCCTACTTCTTCAACGGATGACAATTTGCCGTTTGATTGTGACACAACAATAGCTCCGTTGACGCTGCGTATCTTTTGAATAAGCAACTCAAAGATGTTCATAGTTTGGCGGACGGTTAGGTTATCGCATTCGATATGCCAGTTACCGTTTTCCAACCATATTTTAAAGCCCTCACCCAAGAAGCCTGGAACAAACGTTTCAGACGAAAGGAACTCGTAAATGATGGCTGAGAGATACTGCAACTGTCCTTCTTTCGTTATCTTTCCGGTAGAATTGCCATTTTTTGACCCTGTATACACGTCACTGCGCAACATAGAGTCACCTCTTGCAGTTAAATCGTTTACATTGGCATTACCCATTCCGTCAATTGTTGCGGAAGTCTTGTTAACAGTTAAGGAGCCAGTTTCCACAGTTTTAAACGTAGCATCTTTTCCTGTGACGTTGTTCAACGTTGCATCTTTTCCTGTGACGTTGTTCAACGTTGCATCATTCCCCTGTATGTCCTTTAACTTAGCGTTCCCGTCCCTGTCTACGCTTGCAGGATACTCACCGCTTGCATTCGGTGTACCGATATTAACACCTCCACGTAGGGACAAAAGAAACTCCGTTACATCTTCGTGATTCTTCGAGATATATCCCTCTAACATGCGGTAAAGGTTGAATTTACGCGCCTCACCAGCACCCATATCCACGGCAATAGTTGTATTTTCGTCTATCAAATCAATCGGCGATAACTCACGGATAAGTTTACCTTTGATTGTCGGTTCTCCCTGTTTATATTCACGGTAATACAGCCCTACTACGTCCGGACTAAACAGAATAGGAGTGTCTATGTCAGCGAGTAGGGCATTATAAAAAGACTCTCTATCTCTCCGATTAAAAGAAGGGAGTTTCTGAATGATTGTGTCTGTCTCAAACTGACATTCAATGGCGGCCAAATATCCGTTATCCTGCCAGTCGGGGGTGTACTCAAAGTTCAGAGCGTTGTAATACTCACCATCATGGGAGAAACGGATATAGTCAGACAGACGCACTAAACGAAGCGCATCGCAAATATACTCCGGTGCGAGGAAATTAAAACCGAACACCTTGTTGCAAGTCTGCAATTCGAGAAACTTATAGCCCGCTCTCTTTGTTATCTCTTCCTCGAACTCGTATTTCGGTTTAAAGAAGGTAGTCGGGATATACATCTGAAACTTGAAATCGTTGTCTGTACCAGTGGTTATAAAACCATTAGGATAAGCCAACTTTTCATCATTCCAGTACTCCAATTTAACAAAGTTGGTATTAGTTTCAATTCCATCAGTCACGCAAATAGGCGTGGATACGTATGTTTCACCTTCGGGAATAGTAAACTCAGCACGATATACACCCGGCTCCATTGATTTAGCATACACATTGCTCCCGGGTGATACGTATAAAACTGAGTTATGTTCGTTCATCGTATCAACTTTTATTTTGATACCCGTTCCTGTTCTCACTCCGGTAGCTTCATTCACAAGAAACACCTCTACCGTAGTAGGGTCAAATGATGGCAGATTGACCACTGTAAACTGAAACGGTGGCAATTCGGTCGTACTAAACGGCAAAGCGAACTCTTTACCATAGGCGTACCATTTTTTATACGTAGCCTTCATGCTTTTCTCTCTGAAAGCTAATGGACTAAAGTTGTTGAATGTATTCATGTTTATAAGAATTTGATTATTGGGCAAATATACAAAAATACCCCCTATTAAGAGGGGGTATATGTGAGTGAAACGGTTATTTCACGAGTTGTTAAGTCCTCAGTCATGGTTAGAGGCTTCCCATTTCCTACGTCCGTAGTCATTAACTTGATCGGGTCTGGCGTTGTGTCGTAGGTGAAAGATAAGTCTTGTGTCATACTTCGCCTCAGCCGTTGTACAGTCACCGTCTTATCTCCTTCGTGTTCAATGTTGGCGGCTGGCATATCGTACATGTAGTACTTCACAAGGTGTAGGAATGACATGTACCCGTTTTGGGGCGTGACGGTGTAGTTGTTACCCGACTTATCCGTCAACGGCACCGTAACAAACGGCAGTTCCCATTTGCCGGACTTTTGAACCGCACCAAGCAGCGCAAAACCATCTGAGGAAAAGTCGCCCGGTGATAAAAGCATGTAGTCCACATCAGACGAAAAGTTAGCTACCCGAATATCCTCTTTCTTCCCCTCCTGCACGTAGTTTGATTTAACGTCAATTGGGAATCCGGCAAAGGTATTAGTCGTATCGTCCATCCAAGAAAACTCAAAGCGTGACGGCAGGTCTGTTTTATCATATTTAAGCGTGTTAGTCTTAAATGTGAATAGTTGTCCACTCTTTGCATGCCTTAACTTAGTTAAGTCTATGCCTACCGTCCCAGTACCAGTATAAGAGCCTCCGGACATGAAGTATGATATATGCTCTATCCTCAGTTTGTCACCGTCAATAAACCAATAGAGTTTCATTGTATCGCGAAGCATTTTAAAGATGTCGCTCAGTGTCGTTTCTGCTTTTTTTGCGGGTTGATCATATTCACCCTTTAAAATGTTGCTTTTCGGTGTGATAAAGACTCTGAAAGGGGCACCAGTTAACGGTTTTGATGTACCGTATAAGAAACGTGAATATTCCTCTGTGGCTTCATGGTGCAACGTTGGGTCTACCTGTGTGAGTAGCGTTTTTATTGCGTCACTTATCGAAAAAGAGTGTCTTAACACATACTTCTTTCTCGCACGTTCTTCAAGGGCGTTATAGGATAGACCATACTCAAACCAAATAGACATATTCCCCCACCTTGACCGACACACCGGATACAGTTTACCCGCTCCAACAACGGCAGGGAGAAAGTTATCAACAAAGTATTTTCCTTCATCGTTTACGCCATATTCCGTTGGGACTTCCTGTACATTTGTAGACGTATAGAAATAGTTTCCCACAAGCGGTGCGGCATACAAGTAATTACTATTAGTCGGGTAAACATCTTCGGACGATAACCTCCCTGTTGGTTTACCATCAAACTCCGGAAGGTCTAACAGCAACCGTTGAAATACCTTTTGAAGCAATACCGAGTTTCCACCGAAGGACTGAGGGAATGTAGGTTCGTTTACTACCCTTTCAAACGTAATTTCAGAAACATCTATGTAGAAATAGCTCTTATCCTTCCATGTGATTTTTTGCGATCTGTACAGTATTACACCGTCCCTATTTTCAAGTGATAGATAACCGATATTAAGACCCTCGCTATAATTCCATTTAATTGAGTAATTCCCGTCCAACTTCGTGTATATACCGTTCTTTCCGTAGTATTTGCCGTTAAAAGATTGATATGGGACCGCCTTTACTTCAACCTCGTTATATGCAGCGAAGAAAGCAAAGTGATGTTCGTTAATCAACTCGTTATTGTCTGTAACTACGTTATACACATCCGTTTCATATTGAGTTCCTGCAAGGTAGTTAGATATTGTTCCGGCGCCCGCAATATACACCTGCACAAGCGGACGCTTATACACGCCTATCTGAGTCAAGGCAGGTGCAAGTCTGATTAAGTCATACTTATTCTCAATGTTCTTCATTATTCCGGAATAAGCGTCTTTAGGTGATAACTTAACCTTGCAACTCCGATTGTCGTTATCTATCTCGCAATCAGTCTTACTGAAATACGCTTCATAGATTACAGTGTACTGCGTATCCAACTGTCCTTTGTCCTTTTGTTCGATAGTCATGTAGATAACATCCTCAATACTCTTATTCTTTATTAACAAATAGTCCGCACCGATGAAAGTGAGGCTACCTTCGATTGTTTCTCTGAAAAACTCCTGTTGATTCTCTTTGCCGAACTTCCGTTTTAGCTCGGTGTAAAGAGGGTGTACAATGACACCCCCGATTTTAAACCTTAAATCCTTTACATTCATTTCGTCTTTATTATACGTTTAACATTTCCTTTCACCTCAATGATTGTACCGTCCGCTCCCGTTATAAACTTGTGTCCGGCACTCTCTTTGATAGACTTCAAATCACGTTCGACATTAGACAAATCCACGTTGCCTCCCTGCATGATATTCGTGACTTCATCAGCACCAGAATAGGCGTTTAGGTACTTCTGTTCAAAAGTACCTTTATTCAGTGAATTAATCAAGTCCGGCACCAATCTACGATAGCGTTGTGATGATCGTTTGTTAATTACAGCGAAATATTCACCACGTTCTACCCGTCTGCGCTTGCCGTCCTTCGTTGTGCCTAAATCAACGTCATTGCCCGAAGCATGTGATCCTCCGTAATCAATCATTTCTACCGTACCATCACCGTACTCCTCCGTTTGGTCTGAGGCTTTAGATAACTGAGACGCTTTGATCTTAGCAAAAGCAAAAGAGCCCCACATAAGAGCTATTGCAGGAATAGCCGCGAGTCCTAAATCTTTCCACATGTTAGCTGTCGCAGTTACCAAAGAACTTGCCTGCATAAGCGTATCTATACGCTCCTGTTGCTTCTGTGCTTTCTTCTTGTCCCTCAGAGCTTTTTCTTGCTGTTTGCGTGCAAAGTCAAGTTCCTTTTGTGCGGTTGCTACGTTGTTCGCATACCCGTTTGCCCTCGCTTGTATCTCAGCGTCCAGTACCTTTTGACGTGCTGACACTTCCTTTTCGGCTGCCTGTACAGCTTTCTCAGCCGCTTCAACTCTTGCTTGTGCTACGCTCTTTAGGTTCTCCATCGCAAACTCAGAAGCGTCTAAAATGGACTGTTTGAACTCCTCTGCACGTTCCTGTCCGGACTTTCCGCCCTTGTCACCGAACGCACCTCCGAACATCAGATCAAACAGGTTACCAAATACACCTTGCTCGGAATCCCAACCGGACGCTTTTTGTTTGATGGCATTATCTATGCCTGCGATAGTGTCCTCAACCGTCTTAATCTCGTATCCCGTAATTTGGGATCCGTACAATCGTGTTAGCTCTAATATTTGTTCCCACTTCTTCCGCTCTGCATTCAACCGGAAAACTTCCTGCTCTTTTGCCGATCGCTGCACAATGTTAAATTCTGATTCGCTCGCTTGTTGTTCTTGCTGCAAGCGGAACACAGAACTTGATATTATACGCTGATCTTGATCTTTCGTGAAATCATCTCTCAGCTTTGCAGAAGCAAGTTGATATGCACGCTGCAATATCAAAAGACGTTCGTTTTTCACAGCCTCGGTGTCCGTTGACTGTTTGATTCTTAGCTCGTCTTGTTTGCGCTCGTTTTCAAGGAGATACGTTTGAAGCAATAGTTCTTCACCAGTTCCGGAACGCACAGCCCTCAGACGTTCGTTCATAAAGTCATGCGCTTTCTGCAAGTCCTCTAAATCCCACTTTTCACGCAACCTTTCCAAGTCCCTACGTAGTTTTGCCTCTATGTTATAAACGGTATCAGCATATTGTTGTGTGGCTCTTTGCTTCTCCGTTGTGTCCTTTTGAAGTTTAGCAAGTTCCGCCCTCGCTGCCTCTCTTATCTCCGCTTCTTCCTTCTTGCGTGCGTCTACAATCAGAGCAACACGGCTTTCTTCATACGCTTTCAGTAGATCGAACTCTTTCTTCTTGCTATCCGTATTTGTGTCCTTACCAGTCAGAGAATCAACGGTAACATACTTAGTAAGGTTTTCCATTGATTTAGCTAGTACCTTTTGCCTTAAGGCTACATTTTCGGCTTCATCTCCGTACTCCTTAATATCGTCTTTAAGTTTATTAACATTGCTTGCTGTCGCTGCATAATATTGACTAGCTGCCTGTGTAGACGTTGCTGTTATGGTAGACGATACCTTTGCGGTGTACTTCTCAGCTTTTGCAAGTTCTCCTTGTGCCTGCACTTGCTTCGTCAACGATCCTATCCTCTTTTGGTCTAATTCGATATACTCCTTTTGCAACTCTGTTATCTTATCCAGTGCCGCCCGTGCTTTGGCATTCTCTGTAATAGCCTTGGTTGCTTCTTTGTACGCTTTAGACGCTTTACCTAACTTTATTTCTTCATCGCTTAGATTCTTGAAATATTCGGGGTATTCCTTCTTCAATGCCTTAACCGCTTTCGTTCTTTCGTCCGTAGATTTGGCGTTGTTGGTTGCCGTCTTGTATAGAACGTTTAATTTAACAGTTTCTTTTGCCGTTTCTAAGCGTGCGTTTTGCATGACATCAGCCATATGTTTAAGGCTACTCGTTAAATTCTCTACCCGCTTCTTTCCGGTGAATAGGTTTCCTATCCAGTTGGTTATATCCTTACCCCAAAGAGAGAATGCAGTAAGCACAAGTACCATAACTGTGTTAAACGAAAACATCGACTTAATAAGTTTCCCGGTTATGCTTACTTGGGCCTCACCCGCTTTTGCAGCCGCTTCATTTGCAGCCCTCAGTTTTTGTATCTCGTCTATCACCATCGGGACGTTATTAGAGATAGCAAGAAAGAAGGTGTTAGCACTGATAGCTAAAGACGGCAACTCTCTCGCAACCTGTGACACTGAGAAACCTAAACCGTCAAACGCTTGCTTGTAATTACCCACGCTGAGAGTGTGTTTTCCGGTGCTCTTTTGGTACTTATCCATCGCTGCGTATATCTCAGCCGTTTGCTTAACCAGCCTCTTTCCGGCTTCAGTATTCTCCAAATACGACTGAGAAAGATTGTTCATCTTAATCTTATTTAGCTCGTATTGCGCGGACAGGGCATTGTAGCTACCCGCCATTGAGTTATTAAGTTTAGCTACTAACTTATTGAGGCGTGTTTGGTCCGTCTGTTGCTGCTTTAATACGGCTATCTCCTTAGCGGTGCCATTCATCGCCAACTTTAAATCAACTTCGGCCCTTGCAAGTGAACGTACTTGTTTCTCGTAGGAGTCTATCTTTTTGCGCCCTTCCTCAGTCGCACCGCCTCCCTCACTGAGTGGCTTTTGCAGTCCTTTTGCACCCTCTTCAATGCGCCTTAACATTGTTTCATATAGCTTTTGCAGTTGCTCCAATTGCTTAACCGCTTCCGATATGCTGTTATCCGGCTGTATCAGATCGCTATATTTTATTCCTTTAACATCGTTTGCCATATAATTTACTTTTTAGCTTTTTTACTTTGTCTTTTAATCATCTCGAATGCTGAGTAGAAATCAAATACTGTCATACCCTTTGCGTTTATGTGCATTTCCTTTGTGATAAGTAAACACATCTCCGCAAACTCCTTATCTGACTGTATTTCTACCGATTTCTCACCTTGAAAACAGCGAGGCGGATAAAACACGGTTAACTGATCTGTCAATGACTGTATTTCCTCGCCTCTATCCGTCCCGTTTGCCGTTTGATCTAACATTGCGGTTAGTAGCTGCAATTTCAGATCGTAGTACTCCTTGATCTGAGGACTGTCACCCATCGAAGGGAAGTACATCGACATCTCACCCTCTATTTTTTTTTTGACCGCCTCGTTTGCCTCTGATAGCTCCGAAACGGTTACATCTGATAGAATAGTGTGTATTTCCTGCAATTGCTCGTCCGTGATATGTACCGGATACTCTTTCCCGTCCAACGATTTAACGAACGCACCGAAAGCAATCATGCCGGGATGAATACCGTTCGTTGCCATGTGAAACGACTGCCTGAGGTTCAGTAGCTCGGTGTACGTATGTTCCGGATTAGATCGGCAATACAGAATCGCTCTTTGCAGGTGAGTATCTAATTCCTCAATAGTAGACCCTACTCCGGAATCTACTAACATCAAGCGATTGAACTTTTGATACCTCGCAATAGGCAGCGAGTCTATCCCTTCATACAACTCCACTTCATGCCGTCCTACTTTCATTCCTCACCTCCTTTCTCAAATAGAATAGACACCGCATCAGCATCAAGGCAATAGATGCGCCCTTTTGCCTCCTTAATCAGACAATCACCCTTGTAACACAGCATAAGTCTTCCGTCAACTTCATACGTTCCCATGTTTTCAGACTCCGAAAGGATAGCGACTTTATCGGTAAGACTCCGCAAAGACGCTATGCCATCATACTTGATAATCTCAACCGTTTCAAACGGTGGTAATACGCTATTATACTTCATACTGATTAAATTAAGATTCGACAAACAGGCGCAGCAAATAACGGTGTAGCGAGGAATAACGGCTCACCGAATGAAATAGCGAATATCAGAGATAGCACGAACGAAGCCCAAAACGATAGGCAGAAATTGCACCCTGCCAACTGATACATGAAGCTACGACTATATGCAGGGAATATCTTTTTCACCCACATATCACCGAATACCTGTAATCTTTCGATTACTCCCCACTTTCGCAATAAACCAACGACAAAAGCCGCCATAAACGCCACAAGAAGCGCACAATTTAATAGTAAATTTACTTTTTCCATATTCTAATACATTAGTTTTGTACAAATGTATGAATAAATAGCGAAAAACAAAACAGATTGATAATTAAAAGGTTAGTCTAAATCTCTCCGAGGCGGGATAAAAAGCAAATGTATATAAACAAGAAAAGGAGGCGTTAACCTCCTATTCCTTACTTGTTCATAATTAGCAGTTTTCTGCGTAGCTCTTATACAAAGCAATCAATGCAGGGTGACATAAACACCCCTTACCCTTCACAAACTTCACCCATTCGTGAATAGACACCCTTTCACCCTGAACATAATAACGGTTTCTATTAACATTAATCTTTTTCATTTCCGTTCTGACAAACCCATAACTTTCCAGATACTCCAAAAATGCACCCGTTTCTCCTACCAGTAAGTCGTACACATTGACAAAGTCACAAGACATCAACATAGACACTATTTCCTTGCCATTTGATGCACTTTCTTTCTAGACACGCATAATTGTGTCATTAATTTGAGAACGTAGCTCTGAGAGCATTAAAATAACTTCTTCTTTCATAAGTCAACACTTTTAAATTAAAACTTTAATTTTCAAACTTTCGCTTTAATAGTTACTAAAAGTAAGTACTATACTTACCAAAAGCAACCATTAGTTTAAGTTAATTCCTCGAACTCGTTCTTTACTGGAAGTTCTACGTATATTACATCGTCCTTTCTTTCCAATACAGAACATTTAACTTGATCACAGTTAAACGGTATTTTTATTTTGGCAAAAAAGCACCCGGCACATATTTTGCATTTCGATTTGACGCACTGCAATAAATGGTACTTGCCGTCGTTATCTATCAACTCAAACTTTTCGCCTACCTCTAAATTTAACGATAGACATGATAAATCTAATCTTTTCATAACTTTACTTGTTATAGGTTTGACACTTTCCCGTCTGTACATCTCGTTTTCCTCCGCAAACAATTTCCCGTTTGCTCTCTCAGCCTTCAATCTCTGTGACGTTTCCTCCCTCAATTTGCGAATTAAATAATTGCTTTTCTGTCTTTCATGCTCGTAACTTTCTCGCATATGCGAATAGTCCTCTTTCAGATTTTCGAGTTCCTGAGATACCTTCACTAGTTTTCTTTCAACTCCGGTTATATCGCATACCAGTTTGTGAAAATCGTCACTCTCTGTCAGATACTCCAAAAGAGCTACTTTCGTTTGGTCTGTTAAAACCATCTTTGTAGACGTGGATAATTTACCTACGAATACACCACCCGAATACGTTGTTTCATACATCCCTGTGCTATTTACATTCTTTTCCATGTTGTTACAATTTTACGTTATTAATTAATTTTAAAAAGTGCTCTCTACCTTTTGCAGTTACCAGTGTTTGGATCCCTGCCTTTTCACCTTTCGCCCATTCTTTCAACTCCAAATAGTTTCCAACATACTGGGCAATTGGCTTCAACTTTCCTTTCTGATCTCGGTATATGTACTTCTTATCAATCAGAAGAAAGATAAGTGCTTTTTCAGACACGCCGAACAACTTTGCTGTATCTCTGAAATTGGTTAGTCCGTTCCGGTCTACTATTTCATCGAAGTATTCGGCTTTGGGCTTCATGGTTGTAATCTGCTTTTGCTGATTCTCTATTTCTTCCGCTTGTTTAGCTGCTAACATTAGAGCCTCTGAATAAGTTTGAGGTATATATATCTGTGACTTCTTTTCGCATTCGATAAAATAGTCCCTAATTTTATTTCCTATCTCGGTTTTAGACATCATTGCTATTTTTTTAGCCATAACTATTGTTATCGCATAATCTTTTGTTGGGTTAACGTTCTGATTAATAGGCTCGTCATTTGTGACGAGTGGAGTCCAATCTTCACCTTCAATAGAATAAGGGTTTTCAATTATATTAGACTTTACCCACCTTGAATAGTTACTACTATCGTAACCAAGCGATAAGTATAATTCACGTGCTGAAACAACTTGTTTCCCTTTGTTTTCTCTAATAGAAATTAATTCGTTCATTTTATTTTTATTTTAAATGTGGGGTATTGCTACCCCTTTCATGTTATTTAATATTTAGTCTATTGTTACGCATATTGTTCAACTCCATTGCAACCGCCTATGCCATCTCCTTTGTTGCTTCCATAGATGCCATACTTTTATCATATCCGTCCATCACTAAAAAATATCCTCTACACTTCTTTACATAGAACTCGTTGCTTTTATGATTCTTCATTTCTGTTACTGCTTTCATAATCTTATTTTTTAAATGTTACTACTTTGTCATTCATCGAAAGATTTAGGCTTTATAGCTTCATTTAATCGGATACCGAACCTTCATTTGACCCTTTGTAGATACCGTTGCTTATTTTCTACGCTTACGAACTTAATCTTTCAACAATCTTTTTGCGTCTTGGTTAGATTGTGGGGTCTTTCGTTGTTTGACATTGCAAATATAAGCATAACTTTTAAAATGCAAAGCAAAACTTTAATATTTAACATGGATTTAACTATCTTGCATTCGCAATCTGATTTGCAAGTTCCGCACCGAAGTATTTAACTGCTTTTTGATAGTTGCTAACATATCCTTTTGCTATTTGAGGATATGTACGCATAACCTTACCGATAACCTGCATAACTTCTTTTTCAGATACGTTATTTCTTCTTCCCCATGATGCGGTAGCCTCCAAAAGTATCCTTGTCATAAACCAAGATAAGGTATAAAAATTATCTTGCTTAACATTTTCATTAAAAAAGCTAATAACTAAATTTCTGTTATCTGCTAATACTGATTTTACTTCTGTTGCTGTCATATCTTTCATTCTTTATTG
>ERZ1035041.488-NODE-488-length-18004-cov-27.471057_pt1 | contig 18004 bp, 17 predicted proteins | sample MGYA00520684_ERZ1035041 | MGnify/ENA primary metagenome ERZ1035041 (study PRJEB33766, sample SAMN09781699) | gut metagenome | biome: gut microbiome | host: Homo sapiens | place: Madagascar | study: EMG produced TPA metagenomics assembly of the PRJNA485056 data... | reverse complement strand
TTATTTTAGTTTTTTTGATTTTTTGATTTTTTTAACATTACTGAAGTTATCAGTGAAGTAAACGGAACGGTAAGCACTATTCCCATAGTTCCGGCTATTCCCTTCATAATCTCAATTCCGATGGAATACATATTAATAATCTGGTGTATCTGGTAGGAATAAGCATAAATTATCATTACAAGATTAATGCTTCCACCCACATAGGCAAGTATAAGGGTATTTGCCATTGTTCCTATCATGTCCCTGCCGATTGTTATTCCTGACTTAAACAATTCTTTCTGCGTGATATCAGGCATTTTGGTATTGATTTCGTTAAGTGATGAGGATACAGACATTGCCACATCCATAACTGCACCCATTGACGATATCAGTATTCCGGAAAACAGCATGCCTCCGATATCAAGTTTTGAATTCTGTCCCACATACATAAGTGTCTCTATTTCATTTACATTCATACCCGTTATATGTGATGTTTTACCGAATACAACAGCTATCAGGCCTGCAATAACAACACCCGCTATCGTTCCTGCCATTGCGGCAATGGATTTTAATTCAAAATCAGCAATCAGTATATGTGTAACAACGGTAACCATAATCACCGTGATTATTGCTGCCAGAAAAGGAGATACACCGGCATACATCATGGGAACATATAAAAATATAACCACAATAAATGTAAATATAAGCGCTATAAGCGAATTAATTCCTCTTTTTCCGCCTACCAGCCACATAACTGCCGCAAAAGCACATAATAAGAGTGCAACCGGAAGTTCCCTGTCATAATTATATACATTAGCGGTAAGGACGCCGTCATGTTCACTTATATTAGCGATAACCTTTGTTCCGATTTTACAATCTGCACCATACAGATAACCATTAAGACTGTATGCCTCCACATATTCCCCCTTATGTTCTCCTGAAGTGATAAGTAAAGTAACCTTCTGGCCACCATCCGAGCTGTCGGATCCGGCCTGAAGGTTATCTTTTTCTACCACTCTTGCTTTAACAAACTTTGTATTATCATCGGCAAGAAGCGGTACTTTTTTTATTGTTTTATTAAAAGCAAACACTAATATCACTATTCCGAGAACCGCAAGGTACTTCCCATATCGTGATACTATTTTTCCCAATTGCTTTCTTTCCTTCCCATATAGATTACGAGACCTGCAAGACCTGCTACAAGCAGTGTTCCTCCGATTGCAACAGCTACCATTGAACTGTCTCCAGCCTTAGGATTGCTGTCATTGCTGCCATTGCCGCCATTGTTGTCACTGCTGTCATTGTTGCCATTACTGTCATTGTTTTCTTTGTTGTTATCAGGAGTTGTAACAGTTTCGGTATCTTTAAGTTTCAATGCTTCTATGCCTGCAAGAACCTTGTCAGCTGCTTCATTAAGCATATCGGCATTTACAACAGGAAGTATTGCGTCCGTAATCACGTTACCGCCTTCAATCTGACGATAAATTGTTTTATCAAGAATAGTTGAAAGACCTTTTCTTAATCTGTTTGCCTTGCTTCCGCTTGCAAGAACGTCTTTGTCATCATCATTTTTTACGGAACCATAGCCTTTGATTGGATCATCTGCTGTATTGTAAAGTGCAGATAATGTATCAATATAATTATCTTTGTCGGTTGTATATGCTTTTCTGATATTCTTTAATGCATCAAGACTTAATTTTAAAGCATCAAGACTTTCATCTGTATATATTTCTCCATCTGATACAAGTTTTTCCGCATTATCAATAATTTCATCTATAGTAAGCGAAGCAGATGTTTTTCTGATTGTAAAATCATCGGCATACTTTGCGCCTGTGTAATCGTAAGTCTTGATTGTCAGTTCACTGTCTGAAAAATCAATTGTTGAGAAAGAAGGAAGCATTGCATTAGTTCTTTCTGCAATATAGTATGGTGTATAATTGAGGAGATTGTAATATTTTGAACCTGAGCCGGAACCTGTTGTTATATAAAGAGTTCCCTCAGGATCGGTTACGCTTCCTGATGAAATATCATAATCAATTACATTACCGTCAAGTACCTGATATGATCTTGAATAAGTATGGTCATGACCTGTAAGACAGACATCTATATCAAATTCGTCCATAAGAGGTGCAAATATAACTCTGTTGGTTGCTGCATCCGTATCTGCATGAGGCTGACCCGAACCATATATGTCACTATGGAAAATCACAACTTTCCACTTAGCATTTTCATTTGAGGCAATAGCCTTTTTCATAAGCTCCCTGTGTTCTGCCTGATTTCTATTGTTACTGTTAAGTGATATAAAAAGCACATTGCCATATGAAAAATAGTAATCCGAACCAGCATTGGTTGCTCCCAGGCTGTCACCGGTATTAGGATTATTGAAATGTGCACTATAATCCGAACCTGCCGTATCGTGGTTACCGATTGTAGATGCTATCGGAAGGCTTCTGAATACTTCCGGATAAAGATAACCCGCATATTCGCTTTCCCTTGTTTTTAAATCATTACTCTTTGATGCTCCGGACTTATCAATCTGGTCTCCTGCGGATAAAAGAAATGCCGCATCAGGACATACCTGTTTTGCCATACTCATTGTTTTGTTCCAATTATATGTATCCCTTGCTACAGAAGAATCTGTTGCTGAATTATCATCACCTGAACCTGAAGCACCAATCTGTGGGTCTCCTGTAAGTATAACCGAATAGTCCGATGAACTGCCGGTCTTATACGAATAAGCTGCTGACCATACGGTCGATTGTCCGTTATAATTATCTGTATAACAATATTCATATTCTGTATTGTCTTCAAAATAACCTTCTACAGATACCTTATTTGCGGTCTGATAATTCTTTCCCTGCCAGTTATTGGCATCTACTGTGCTGCCTGTTCCTTCAAAAACCTTTGCCTGTGATCTCGCTCCGTTTTTCCATACCATGACTGCCGGTTTAGATGTATTTTCTGAATACCATGCGAAATTAAGATCTTTTTCTGTCTTACCCGGTGTAAGTGCCACTTTAGCTGAATCATCATAATTTCCGGCTGTTCTCCATACGCTGTCTCTCCATGTAAGAAACTCATTGCTTCCGTCTGTCTGACTTGCCGTACTTCCTGCCTGGTATTCTCCGTAACCATAGGCTACAGTTCCAAATCCTGTAACTGTTACAGCTGCTACAGCCATAAGGCATGCTGCCTTTTTCAACAATTTCTTCCTAATCATATTGTTTCCTTCCTTTTTGTAATTATTTCTTACAAGAAAAAAGTATCAAAAAGAAAGTAAACTAACTATCTCACTAAAATATTATTTATGTAAAATTAAAGTATAATTTTTTTACCGCATTTAGGGCAAAAATCAAATCCTTTTTCCAGATGTCTGCCGCAATACGGACAAAAATTCACATCCGTTCCTCCGGCATTACTACTCCTGTCATATTCTTCTTTTTTTCTTCCGTATTGTTCATTCAATGGATCCTTTTCCTCATTTTCATCAACAATATCAAAAATCGAATATCTGTCCTTTGCTGTTGCATTATGATACGAATACACCGCCATGGCAATTGCGATTACTATAAAAATAATTCCGAATGGCAGCATAAACCTGCCCCCGATTGCAACCGCAAACACGCACCAGAATACCCCAAACACTGCTGCTCCTATGGCACTTACCATATTAAGTTTAGAGGGACCTCGTCCCGGTTTAATACTTTTCATTATAAAACCCTCCTTATCTGTTAATTTTCTAAAATAAATCCAGCATATTATCAAGATAAATTGCTTCCCTGACTTTTAAGTGGTACTCGGGCTTAGTCATATAATACAGCAAAAACTCCAGAATAAGGGCACTTCCCAGTCCCCGTCCTTCTATTTTAAATTCCGAAAAGCCCATCGGCATATAGACTTTTTCAATGTCCTCTACTCCTATAAATCCCGGATTTAACATCGCTTTTGAAAAAATATATCCATCTTCTGCATCAGGTGATGTGCAGTAATGCTCTGTACCTGTCTCCCCAAGGGATTTGCGACTGACACTCTCATAGCATTTTTTTCTGTCGGAGCATCCGAAATTACAACATTCATTGCAAAGAAACTCTGTTTTTTTCTTTTGTCCTTCTGATAATGTGCTTAATCTGTCAAATCTCTTATTAAATCTGAAATCAGGTACAACATATCTGAACTCTTCTCTGTCGGTTTCATTTTTAAACTCATCAAAATCTGTAATTACTTTAGTTGTGGATGACACATAATAGAACTTAGGATAGTTTTTTTGGATATATTCCATTAATAAATCGGAATATATGATAATACCGTTTTGGGAATCTTCAAACAAACTGCATAACCTGTTGCATTTTCTGTCTGACAGATGTTCCTCCCTAAGCAATGAATTGCTGAACGTAAGTCTTGCAGAGATTCCGTACTCCTTAAGAAGGGCATACACCTCATCTGCATTCTCTTCCCCAAAACCGACACGTCCCCCGCCCCAGACACAATCCGGGGGTGCCCCATATATAGAGCCTATATCACACCATTCATAAAAATATTCCCTATGTTCATAAAAAAGAGGCAGGAACACCTTGTACAATTCATAAAATTCAAATAATCCCGGCAAGTGGTAATGTGCTTTATTATTAATTTCAGTCATTGCAAAACTTCCACACATAAATTAAAGTACTCTTTGTCTTCTTCGTATTCTTCGTCTTCGTCTTTTTTTATTTACACTGCGCAAATAATCAATAATCCAATAGGCAGATACCAATACTACTAACCATATTAAACAGGCTATCCACACTTTAACAAGTTCCGGTGAATCCTTTTCAAGAAATAATAAAGGAACTGCATTTCCTATTAAAAATACAGATGCTATATACCACAAAACAGATATTGCATTATTGTATTTTTTGATACTATCTACTTCCGGCTTCTTCAAAAAAGTATAATAGCCTGCCGGCTTGTCTGATTTACGTATTTTAATTCCCATTACAAGAAAGCCAATCGCTACACCTACACAAACTAAAAATGGTAAAATCATATATTATCCTCCACGATACTTAAATTCACTATCTGTATTCAAATATTTCTTCTAATGTTTTTCTTGATCTTTTCTGTGGTGCTTCATCTGCATATCCAACCGCAACGGCACCTATTCAGCTGACCCGTTGCATTAATAACATGCTTCATCTTCCCATAAGCAAAACATGTATTTGCAATCCACAGGGAATCACAGATATCCATAACCCTGCCATCTGCACCTACGTCCTCATAGGGTGACTATCCATTAGTATTCATAACAATAATGACAACGGGTGCTTCTTTCATAATGCGAATGGTATTAAAAAGCGTCAGAAAGTCCGAATGCTGACTTTGGCAGCAGTCTGTTATCCCACTGTTCCTCATTAAGTCCTTCTTCCATTGTTTCAAGCAACCTGTCTTTTTCCTTGCCGGTATATACAATGTATTTCCATGGCTGACGGTTCTTCGCTGATGGGGCAAGTGCCGCCGCTTCCACTAACATTCCGTTTCATAATCATAATCCTTACTCTTTCTATTTTATACTTCTGAAAATTAATGTCAATTAATATTTAGCGGGGTATGTTAGTTAGCGTAGTTTTTTATGTTTGGGCAGGTGGGGTTTTCCGCATTTTGGGTAGAGATTTACGATCGGCGGCTATGGGAATCTCTGCCTTTTTCGCCTGTTTTCCGCTATTTGGGTAGAGATTTCCGGACGGTGGCCGTGGGCTTCCTTTTGCAGCCACGTCATCACCTGCACATCCATTTGCACAAAAATAGTCTGAGGCACAATGTACCACCTACTGATACACCATGCCTCAGACCACAAGGTCTTATATCCAGCGACCCACAGTGACCCACTTTTAAATAGCGGAAAGTCCCTGGGCATACAAATAAGCGCGAGACGGGGTGAGACGGCATAAGAAAAAGGTCCGGTGGACCTTTTTCCCGTCGAACCGACCGAAGGCGACTTTAGGAGCCTGAGATCCGAACCTCTTATTTCATAAGAGGTTTGAGAGGTGCTTGCACCTCTCTTTGCAAAAACATAGGTCCTACTCACAAAATGACATACGGTACAAATTGCAAACAGGACCTATATTTTTGCAAAAAAAAGAAGCGCGAGACGGGGATCGAACCCGCGACCTTCTCCTTGGCAAGGAGACGCTCCACCACTGAGCCACTCGCGCATTATTACTTGCGTCACTCACAACGCAAGTAAAACTATACCACATTGTTATTTTTCTGTCAATATATTTATAAATAGTTTTTTTGCATATTTTCATTTTTTTCATTAATCCCGGTATATGTAACTTTTGGCTGTTTGACATGTATATACCTGCGTTTTATAATATGAAGTATGAAGAAAAAAGAAAAAATTACCATAATATTTTTAGTAGTTTCTCTTATGACAGCACTTGTGCTGATAGCTTTGCTTGTGCTTAAGAAACCGGACAAATCAGGCAGTGAAAAAAAAGATGATACCGGTCCTACAGTCGAAAGCACAGCTGATGCTGCAACTACGTCTGATGCTGAGACCACATCGGATACAGAAAAACCAACAGATAATGAAAAAGAGACTACTACTGAAACTCCAACCACAGCGGAGGAAGAAACCACCGAAAATCCTGATATGCTTCGAGATAACAAGTACAATCAGATTGCCATTAATGCAAAGGAGAATGGACAAAAGATAGTATATCTGACTTTTGATGACGGCTCAGGTACTCTTACTCCTGCCGTACTTGATACACTTGATAAATATGGTGTTAAGGCAACTTTCTTTGTTGTTGCTGAATATTCCCCTAGTAAGGATTTTGCCAAGGAACAATATAATGCCATTCTTGCAAAAGACCATACACTTGGAATACATTCCTATACCCACTCAAGAGCGAATATATATCAGTCCCTTGATGCTTTTAAAGAAGATATTGACAGCGTATATAATTATGTATATGAATTAACAGGCTTTAAGCCTTATGTATCAAGATTTCCGGGAGGCTCATCCACAAGTTTTGCCGATGAAAGGATGAAAACAGAATATATTCCCTATGTAAAATCAAAAGGGCTCATTTATTATGACTGGAATGTATCATCCGGCGATGGGAATGGGTCAATTACAAGTGAACAGGTATATAATAACGTAATAAACGGGGTCAGAAATAAAGACGTAAGTGTTGTACTTATGCACGACGGCAGTGGTCATGAAGCTACCGTTGAAGCGCTTCCCCGCATTCTTGATACGCTGATTAATGAGATGAATTGTGTTATTTTACCGATAACACAAAGTACAACTCCGGTACAGGCAGATTTTTAATAAAATATTTTATATGTCAAAAACGACTATGAATCATAACAATTCATAGTCGTTTTAATTATTTGTATAATATTCTTAAATATTAAGCTTTTGGACCTGCTGCAACGAGTGCTTTACCTGCATCATTTCCTTCATACTTAGCAAAGTTCTTAACAAATCTTCCTGCAAGATCTTTTGCCTTAACTTCCCATTCAGAAGCATCTGCGTATGTGTCACGTGGATCAAGAATTCCTGTGTCAACTCCCGGAAGTTCTGTAGGAACTTCAAAATTGAAATAAGGAATTGTCTTAGTAGGAACGTTGTTGATAGCACCACTTAAGATAGCATTGATAATTCCTCTTGTATCCTTAATAGAAATTCTCTTACCTGTTCCGTTCCAACCTGTATTAACAAGATATGCCTTAGCACCGCTCTGTTTCATCTTCTTAACAAGTTCTTCAGCATACTTAGTTGGATGTAACTCGAGGAATGCCTGTCCGAAACATGCTGAGAATGTAGGTGTTGGTTCTGTAATTCCACGTTCTGTACCTGCAAGCTTAGCAGTAAATCCTGAAAGGAAGTAGTACTGTGTCTGCTCTGGTGTAAGAATAGATACCGGAGGAAGAACTCCGAAAGCATCTGCTGAAAGGAAAATAACGTTCTTAGCTGCTGGAGCTGAAGAAATTGGACGAACGATATTTTCGATATGGTTAATTGGGTAAGATACTCTTGTATTCTCTGTTACACTCTTATCTGTGAAATCAATCTTTCCGTTAGCATCAAGTGATACGTTCTCAAGGAGAGCATTACGCTTGATTGCATTGTAGATATCAGGCTCTGAATCCTTATCAAGGTCGATAACCTTAGCATAGCATCCACCTTCAAAGTTGAATACGCCGTTATCATCCCATCCGTGTTCATCATCACCGATTAAGAGACGGTTAGGGTCTGTTGAAAGTGTTGTCTTACCTGTTCCTGATAAACCGAAGAAGATTGCTGTATTCTTGCCTTCTTTATCTGTGTTAGCTGAGCAGTGCATTGATGCAATACCCTTAAGAGGTAAGTAGTAGTTCATCATAGAGAACATACCCTTCTTCATTTCTCCGCCGTACCATGTATTGATGATAACCTGTTCACGGCTTGTAATGTTAAATGCAACTGCTGTTTCAGAATTTAAGCCAAGTTCTTTATAGTTCTCAACTTTTGCCTTAGAAGCGTTGTATACAATAAAGTCAGGTTCAAAATTTGCTAATTCTTCATCTGTTGGTTTGATGAACATATTTGTAACAAAGTGTGCCTGCCAAGCTACTTCTACGATAAAACGAATTGCCATACGTGTATCTTTATTAGCACCGCAGAATGCGTCTACTACATAAAGTTTCTTGTTAGAAAGTTCCTTCTTAGCAATTTCCTTTAAAATCTTCCAGTTCTCTTCTGAAAGTGGATGATTATCATTCTTGTATTCATCTGAAGTCCACCATACTGTGTTCTTAGAATTCTCATCCATAACAATGTACTTATCTTTAGGAGAACGTCCTGTATAAACACCTGTCATTACGTTTACAGCGCCAAGTTCACTAACCTGTCCCTTATCGTAACCTTCAAGGCCTGCCTTAGTCTCTTCTTCAAATAATAATTCGTAAGAAGGATTGTGTACAATTTCAGTAGCACCTGTGATGCCATATTTAGTTAAATCAATTGTTGCCATCTTGTCTCTGACTCCTTTTCTAAATTAATTGTTCGTATTCATTATACATAAATATCATTTAAAATCAAGACTTTTCACCATATACTTTTATCATTGTAAAGTTTTATATTAAGTGTAACAGGTTTAATGTCCTGTTAAATGTTTTATACCCCATTAAGAGTAAGGGGATTTGTCATTTTGTCAATCCCCCCTTTTCCTCAAAATGGTAACCATTCTTATTATTTATCTAGGAGGTTTTATTTATGAGTTCTTTACTAATTGGTTATCGTAAATTTGTATCTAAGAAGGGTACTAGCTGTTGTATAGTCAGTCTCATTGATGATTATACCGCTTTTGATTGTTCGCACGGTGCGGTCGGTCAAAAGGTTGATGATGTTTTTATTCCGGAAAGCTGCCATTCACTTATTCAGCCGAATTGTATCGGAAAATATTTTGAATTAGAATATGGTGCCGGTATTGGTGGTCGACCTGCTGTAACAGGAATACATTTAGGTCCGGAGGAAAAGAAGTAATGTTAGTTTTTGTTTTACTTGGATTACAGGTTCTTGATACTGTTCTTCTTTTTCGTCTTATGAAAAAAGGTTCATTTGTTACTGTAGAAAATAAAGTGATTTATGTTCCTGCAAAAAAGAAAAAGGTTGCAGCACCTAAGCCACAGCCTGTTGAAGATGAGGAATATGATTATTAATTGTACTAATGGTTAAGGGTTATGCTCTTAACCATTAATGTAATGTTTTTATTATTGTTTGTATTGTTACTATTACTATTAATATCATTAGTATTATTTGAATTGTTGCACCGATTTTTCCTATTGTATTTATTATAGCCAATATGTATTTTTTATTTTTTTCGGTACTTTTAATATATAATATTGCAAATATTACAGCTGGTATTATTGCCACAATGCAATATATTAATCCTATTATAAGAAATACTGTAAAAGATTTTTGTTTTTGAATTTTTTCTGCTTTTGCGTATGTCATTTTTTTCTCCTTATTTTTATTATTTTTTTGGAGGTTTTTATGAACAATTTATTTATGAAAATAACTTCATATGTATGTATCTTATCTTTCTTTTTTTATTTTGTTTTTGTTCAACCTTCATTTAATGTTTTTGCTGCTTCTGTATCTTCATTGCCTAAAGATTTAGATATATCAGTTGATTTTGATTCTGATAATATTTATGTATCTTACAATGGCTACGATACTACTATATCTCGTCACACTCCGACTACTTTTGATAATGGTTATCACTATGTTTATTATAGTGGTACTGTATATGCTTGTAAAGATTATTTTGCGTTTGGTTATTTTCCGCCTAGTGCTTATAACGCTTCTGTTCGTTATACGTATCTGCCTTCAGAGTTAGAAAAGTGCAACGGCAAAGTTGCAAATGCATCTTATTGGCTTGATCCTGTATCTAATTGTGTATATGTTTTCACTTCGAGTTATTCCGGCTACTATGGTATGCGTTCAGGTATTAGTCGTATGGTTGATAATTATTTTGTTTTTCCTTTTTCAGAGTTTATAACCTGGCCTTGGGTTGTTACTGTTACTCGTATTGATCTTGTAACTAATGTTGTAACTCATTATTTTGATTATGCTTATTCTACTTATAATGGTACAATTAATGGCATTTTTACTTATAATACTTTATTTACTTTTGTTTACCATGGTACTTTTGATCCGGGTGATAAATATTCTAATGTTCGACATCAATCTCCTGTTTATTATTATGGCAGTGCTGCTTATTCTGCTTGTGGTAAATCTTATAGTTTACCTTCCGGAACAGTTTGTATTTTTGCTAACCATAAGATTGAAGGTTTTTTTGATTATGATGATAGTGATGTGATTACTCCTTCTTATTATTTTAGGTATCAATATGTTTTTTATAAAGAAACTTATGGTTTTTTATTCGTCGATTCATCAGGTAAATTAGATAATATTTTTCAAGATCGTGATACTTTTGATATTACTTTTATCATAACATTAAATAAAATGAGAAAAAACGGATGCAAATATTACGGTCAGAATTCCTGACACAGCAATGGAAAGACTGCTCATTGCTCCTTCCACTTCTCCCATTTCCATTGCTTTAGCCGTTCCTATCGCATGTGATGAGGTTCCAAGTGCAAGACCTTTTGATATCGGTTCGGTAATGTGGAATATTTTACATATAATTTCTCCGAAAATATTACCCACAACTCCTGTAAGTACAATTATTGCCACTGTTATGGTAACATATCCGCCAAGTTCCTCGGATATGCCCATTCCGATTGCCGTTGTTATTGATTTAGGCAGAAGCGTTATGTATTCGGTATGGTTTAATTTCATTAATTTTGCCAGCACAAAAACCGTAACAAGGCTTGTCAAAACACCTGAAAGAATTCCGGCAAATACAGCTTTGTAATTTTTTTTCAATAAATCAATCTGTTCATAAAGAGGGATTGCAAGGCATACCGTTGCCGGTGTAAGAAGCCAGCTTAAATATTTTGCGCCCTCGTTATATACTTCATAATCGGTTTTTGACACAATGAGGACAATTATTGTAACTACAATAGAAATCATAAGTGGGTTAAATATGGCAAGCTTGGTTTTTTTCTTAAGAAACACGCCTATCATATATGCCACAAGACTCAGTGTAACTCCCGCAAATGCCGATATTTGAAAAAACTCATTCATTTTCTTTATTTTTCTTCTTTCCTGATTTAATAATAAACTGTGAAACGTGGCCTGTTATTATTATAACCGTAACAACAGTTACAATAAGAACCACGCAAAACGGAATAATCATAGGCTTTAATACGCCAAAACTAGCCATAAGCCCCACCCCTGCCGGTATAAACATCACAGGCATGATTTCTATCATTAATTTTCCTGCGTCTTTAACGTAATCAAGAGGGATAAATTTTGTCATAAGACCCACAAAAAGAATTGCCATTCCGTAAATACTTGCCGGTACCGGCAACGGAATAAAATAATGCATTACTTCCCCGATAAGTGAAATCATTATTATTATTAAAAACTGTCTTAAGTATTTCATTTTACATCTCTTCCGCAACACTGTTTATATTTACGTCCGGAGCCACATGGACATAAGTCATTGCGTCCTATTTTAGTATTTTTTCTATAGTAAGGCTGTTTTCCGCTATGGATTAATTCCGGCTGCTTGTGGCTGTTCAAAACATACTGATATGCTTTGTCAAGAGCCGTTTTAAGAGCTTCCCTGTCTATATTTTTTGCGGCAAAAGGAGCAAGTTTATCCAATGTTTTTGATATTTTAGCCTGTTTATCAGACTTAATTTCTTCAACATCTTTTTCTATAGTCTCATAGCTGTGAGGATATGCTGACATAATGTATTCGACTTCATCCGTATTGTCGTCATAATAACAGCAAAGATAATATATATTGGTATATATGTCCATTTCCATCTTCTGCCTTTTGTCCGTTTCCTCAACTCCGGCCAAAACATAGGCTCTTTCATAGCCTGATTTAAGGACATTCTTCATTATTATGCTTACTTTATTGTCATCAAAATACACAACCGATTCGGCAGATGCGTATGCTGAGTCAAGGGTTTTTCTGTACTCTTCTTTTGTGAGATAGCCTTTCTTTTCAACAGCTGCGACAAATTCCCTGAAAAGAGGTCTGTACCATTCATTTTCCATTAACTCACAAAACTTAGCCAGTGTTTCTACAACATATTCCTGCATAAGGTCGTTCATTGTAATGCTGTCAAGGAATTTAAAATAATCCTCCACATCCGTCTGGTATCTTTTATTACAGTCATAAATATCGGTTTCAAGAACTTTTGGATATATTCTTGCCAATGTAAGTATAACTTTTTCAACATTCCTGCCTTCTTCTGTTGCAAGAATCTGTACACATATATCTTTTGCCTTATCAAAATATCCGTTATCTTCCTGTTCCATTGCTTTCTCAAGCTCTGCTGCTACTTTTTCAGGCACTCCAAGAAGATCTTCCTCTCTTTTCTTCTTTGCAAAACGTCTGTTACTGTCACTGATAGTGTTTAAAATATCTTTATTTGAATCCATTAAATACGCCTCCTGCCTTTTTATCAAAGGAATATTACCACAGAGGTTGCATAAATTCAAGGGTGGAAAACAGGTTGATTATCGGCATTTTAATATTATGATTTATTTACTGTTTTCGACGTGTAACAAAAAAGGAGATTTTACAGATGAATACTTTAAAAGATAACAGCACAATACTATTTTGCGAATATTATAAGCAGTGGATTTCTGTTTATAAGGAAGGCGCAATAAGGCCTGTAACGATGAGCAAATACAAGATGGCATACCAATGGCTGGTAAAACTTGTCCCTGAGTTAAAAATCAGAGACCTTGACAGAATTTCGTACCAGAAGTTGCTGAATGAGTATGCCGAAAAACATGAACATCAGACAACACTTGATTTCCACCATCATGTAAAATGTGCAATACTTGATGCCGTTGATGAGGGTCTTATATCAAGAGATCCTACAAGAAAAGCTATTATAAAAGGGAAAAAACCAAGAGAAAAAAAGCCAAAATTTCTTAACCAATTTGAGTTACATAAACTGATTGAAGATTTACACCTTGGTCCTAAAGTATCTTGGGACTGGTTTATCCTGTTGGTTTCAAAAACCGGAATGAGATTTTCGGAGGCTCTGGCTCTCACACCAAAAGATTTTGATTTTTCCCATCAGACCTTATCCATATCCAAAACATGGGATTATAAGGGGAAAGGTGGTTTCCTGCCTACAAAAAATCAATCTTCGGTACGAAAAATACAATTAGACTGGCAGACAGTAATGCAATTTGCTGAATTAACCAAAAATCTGCCAAATGATGAACCGATTTTTATAAAAAGAAGCATTGTATATAATTCAACACTAAACGGAATATTAGAAAGGCATTGTAAAAATGCAGGCATACCCATAATTTCCATTCACGGACTAAGGCATACACACGCATCGCTACTACTGTTTGCAGGTGTATCAATTGCAAGCGTTGCAAGAAGATTAGGCCACGCAAGTATGACAACTACTCAAAAAACCTATCTTCACATAATTCACGAACTTGAAAGTAAGGACATTGACATAATTATGCGTTCACTAGCTAACCTGAATTAATATACATATACGTCGAAAACAGCACCTTGTGAACCCGGGTGCTGTTTTGTCAGTTATAGTTATAATAAAGAGGAAACCTCTTCCATAAGATTATTTTTAAAATCCTCAATCATTTCTCTCCTAAGTGTAAACTTAGGCACAGGTTTTTCAATCGTTTCTGCATATCTGTCATAGTCTATCTTGCTCTTCAGGCTGTTCTCATTGGCAAGATTTCCATCTTTAAAGTTATATACTTCATATTTAACATCTTCAAAAGGCAAAAACCATTTTTTTGAAAATTCACCAATTTCTTTATCAATAAGTTCATATCGCATTCTATTAAAAAATGCTTCTATATCCTGTCCGATAAATTTTTCTTTGTCATCTTCAATTTCCGCAACAACTTCAGACAGCAGCTTGCTAAGTTTAGGATTATCACTTGCATACTCATTAATTAATCCTTTGAGTTCATTAATTCTTGTTATAAATTCTGCTTCATCAAAATCATTCACGGACTGGTCAAGGAATTCAACTACACCATGCAACAATTCCATAATATATTCAAAATCAATGCGAAGCTTATTATATGCAACAAGTTCATAGTCATCCATAGGGGTATCTGAAATATCCTCATCACCCTCCTTATGGGAACTAATTTCTTCTACAACATTTTTATACATAGCTGCATAATTTTCATATTCTTCTTCCGAAAAATTACACTCATCCAGAATACTTTCATCATAGTAAGAAAATGCCTTTAAATGTGCAAAATTCCTGTCTAACATTCTAAAATTATGTACAAATGATTTTTTCTGTGTTCTCGATAACATACATACATCCTGTGGCGTTGGTGCCAGCGCATGTATTGTATTAACCGAAATTCTAAACTGCTCAAAAACTGTCTTCCAGTCTTCAGAAATCGGTTTTCCATCCCCACCTCTTGAATAAAGTTTCAGTGCAAAATTAATTGCATCCTTGAAATCTGAAGGTGACTGGAATGTAACGATCTGCCCATATGTTTTCGTCTCATCACACAATCTGTTAGTTCTGGAAAAAGCCTGAATTAATCCCTGTGGGCTCATCGGCTGTCTATCCATAAACAGTGTAGAAAGACAAGGTGCATCAAAACCTGTTAATAGTCTGTCAACAACTATAACCAGATCCAACTGTTGGCTTCTATCGCAGTATTTTTTATCTTTTCTTGCAAGTCTTTCATTTAAATTACGATTGTAAGCATTAATTCCATCAATTTTATAATTAGTACCAAACATACCATTATAATCATCAATCGACTTCTGCATCTTCTCCTGATTTACCTGGGATGCTTCATCATTTTCAGAAACCGAATAAGTTATTGCAAATTTAGGAAAGTCAGGTAATGTTTTATATATCTCCTCATTTATTTTAAGTTCATCCTCACCGGACTTAATTCTGCTTAGAAGCTCGTAGTACTTTTGGGCTCTGGCAATCGACTTTACTGTAAGTAAAGCTTCGTATGTTCTGCCTCTTCCTCTCTGCATACCAAATTTTGCATACGATTTATTCAAAATAACATTCAGTACCTCTCTCATATGGGTCTCAGTTTCAAATACAGATTCATCTGCCGATTTATCCTGTGGACCTAATGTTTCAACCATAAAGCCAAGTACTGCAGCATCATGAATAGCTTCTTTTATTGTATAACTATGAAGGCATTTTCCATATAACTGTTCCGTTGTCTGCGGCAAGTCTCCTTTTGTTTCATAATGATTTTCATCAAATATCGGTGTTCCCGTAAATCCATACCAAAGCGAATTACAAAAAAATCTTTCCAATTCTCTTTTTGTTTCAGGGGTCACCGCCCTATGACATTCATCCACAACAAAAGCAACTTTTAAATTTTTGATTTTGGTATATTCTTTTGTACCCTCTTTCAACTTTCTTCCAATCATTACCTGCATTTTCTGGCGTGTTGTAACAATCATCTGTCGGTTTCCATCAGCTAGTTTTTTGATTAGAGAATCTACATATTCTGTATCATCAACTTCTATTGTGTCATTATATGCATAAGACTGAAATGCCATTTTAGTCTGTGTATCCAAATCTTTTCGATCAATAAGAAATATTGTTTTCTCAATTGACGGAATATCCATAAGAAGATTTCTTGTTGCTTTATATGACGTCATTGTCTTGCCCGAACCTGTTGTATGCCATATAAATCCCGATTGTCCCTGCTTTGATGCCTCCCTCATGGCTTCTATAGCATGAATCTGATACGGTCTTAAAACAAGAAGTTTCTTCTTTTCATTATCTAAAACCGTATATTTAGTAACCATTTCATGTGCCTGAGGTATCTTTAAAACGCTTTCTGCAAAATCCAGATAATCACACACCGCATCATTCTTACCATTGAGCCATCCTGTAATAAATTTCTCATTTAGTTCAGATTCCCTTGCTGCTGAAAAATATCTGGTATCTGCAGCGTTACTGACAACAAACATCTGGACATTAGAAAAAATTCCATAAAATTTACCTTCATTTATGTATTTTTTAATCTGCCTGAATGCATCCATATATGAATGTGTCTTATTCTTAAGTTCAATATGTATCATCGGAATTCCATTAATAAGCAGCGTCACATCAAATCGTCTGTCCCTGCTATTTTCTTCATCCGGATTCTTAAATGCCTGATACTGATTAATTACCTCATATACGCTTGTACCACCCGCAATATGTTCATTGTTCATTACCATAAGATGCAATGTCTCATTGCCCCTCTGAATATGCACATATACTTTACCATTTTCTCCGGCAAGCCATTTTCCTGCGTCATAAAAAGATGCATGTGACAAGTCATTTTTAATCTTGGCAAATTCTGAATCTGATAATGGGATATCATTAAGTTTCGCTTTATTATTCTGTTCCAGAATATACTTAAAATTCTTCCATAAATCGTCTTCTGTCTTAATATCGCCTCTGTATGTCCACTGTGATTCTCCGCTACATAACTTATCAATTAACCTTTTTTCAATTACTGATTCTAATTCAGCCATAAACCTCTTCCTCTTTCACAGACTTTTTCATTATTTTATAAAAACAGATTATACTTTTTCGGGACAATAATCAATATCTTGAGACATTTTTGTAAATCCATTTTAAAATTTGTTATATCATTCTCTAGTGTAATTTTTAACCTTTATAGCTGTAAAAATATAATCCACATACACAAGGTGAATGTTTGTCTCCAATAATAGCATCATTACATGGATAATCCCATAAAACCCTTTCGTTGTATATCTTTGTAAGTGAATATTTCTAGTGAAATAAGCATACGCCGATGAAGAGTGATGAGGTGGTCGAGGGTGGAGAAATAGGCTCCAATTTTGTCCTGTTCTTTCTTGGTAGGAAACATAAAAGCAAGATTTCCAAGCATCTTTCCAGATACCTCAGCAAAGGTTGAACCAGATGCTACTCGCTCAGCTTCTTCTTTTATAAATTTACTCATAGAGTAAACAAAATATGGGGTAGTTTCATCATTCAATACCATAGATTGAAACCCTTGATTTGTTGCTCCTAAACGGCGTAAAATCGCTGTTTTCCCTATCCCGGCTCTGCTTGTAAAAAGCACTGTTTTATCAGCAGGTAAAATCTTCGCTGAACTCTTTTCTAAGCCTAATTTTGTAATCTTTCTTTCGCTACCGTCTACATAAATTTGGTCATTAATTTCTGCCGGAGCATACCAATCAATATCTCCATCCCAATACTCTGGAATATTAGTACTTGGTGTCCCTCCTCCGACAATTTCTGCCACCTCTGACAACTTACGCTGTTCCCAAGTCTCATAAAATTATAAACACAAAAAAATACTTACGTTGATGAAGAGTGATGAGGTGGTCGAGAGAATCAAAATATTGACCTATTTTCTTTT
>ERZ1035041.485-NODE-485-length-18057-cov-5.781746_pt1 | contig 18057 bp, 21 predicted proteins | sample MGYA00520684_ERZ1035041 | MGnify/ENA primary metagenome ERZ1035041 (study PRJEB33766, sample SAMN09781699) | gut metagenome | biome: gut microbiome | host: Homo sapiens | place: Madagascar | study: EMG produced TPA metagenomics assembly of the PRJNA485056 data set... | reverse complement strand
GCACGATGCAGTGGCACAAATGGCTGACGACCTGTACGGGGGCTACACCCCAAAGCAAGGACGCTTTGGTTGCTTGCCAAAAGTTTTGCACGATGCAAAATCAACAGAGCAAGCAACACTCGACACCCATTTTTTCAAAAAAATATAGGATTTCGACAGACTGACCGAAACAAGCATTTATAATGCTCACTCCGGTCTGAGATGCTGAATATCTGTTATCTTCTTGCGTTACCTCTTATAATAACACCTATTATATAAGGGCCTGTGTTGCTGGCAACAGCCGCACCTGCTATGCTCTGCATTTCGGGAGGCCTGCCGACCTTTGCGCTGTACTGCTTTATGAAATCATCCTCTAGATTCGGCACGGATGTACGCAGTATTTCCCACGGGGTTTCGGGGATTGCTCTGCCTGCGATGTATTCAACCGCATCTGCAACAGCATTCTTTTCTCCTCGGCTCTTTTTTACTACTGCGCTTTCGCCGTCTATGAGCGAAATCAGCGGTTTAAGCCCCATAAGCTCGCCTAAGAAAGCGGCGGCGGCATTTATTCTGCCCGACTTCTTCATATGGCGCAGATTGAAGCCGATTATGTAAATTTCACAATTGTTGAACATATCGGTAAGATATGCCACAACGTTGTCAACGCTCTGTCCCGCAATTAGCTTCTTTGCGGATTCTACAACAGGGTAGCCATAGCCGAGAGAGTAGCAGTGGCTATCGAGTATCTCTATACGCATCTTTGCCATTTCGGGGTGCTCTTCAAGCAGATTTTTCTTTGCAAGAAGTGCATTCTCGTATGTCTTTGAGCCTGTCGAGTTTATAAGCACCACAATAAGAGCGTCATATCCCTCGTTGAAGTAATGCTCGAACTTCTCTTCAAAGCGCATTGAGGTTATCTGCGCAGTCTTGGGGAGAAATTCCGACTTGTCTATCATCTCAAGAAATTCGGGTGCTGTAAAGTCAACACGCTCTCTCAGGCTCTCATTGCCGAGTGTTATCTCAAACGGCATAACATCAATGTCGTACTTCTTTTCGTCCTCGAGGGTAATGTCGCTTGCGCTGTCGGTGATAAGTTTTACTTTCATCGTTTTGGTTTCCTTTCGGTCATTCTTTTAATATCATGTTTATTCGGCTTGGCTCCAGTCGAATTTTGTAAGCGAACCGTAGTTCTGAAGCTCGGGAAAGCCCCATTGCCGCAGGACTTCATATGCGCCTATCGCCACACTGTTGGAGAGATTAAGACTTCTCATATTACTGCCCATAGGTATCCTTACGCAGTGCTGTTTATTGTGAAATAACAGCTCCTCGGGAAGCCCCTTGTCCTCTCTGCCGAACACTATATAAGTTTTATCTTTATACTCTGCATCGCAGTAAGTATTTCTGCCTTTTGTGGTGAAGTAGAAGAATTCACCGTCCTTATTTCTCTCAAAGAAATCGTCAAGCCCGTCATAATAGGTTATATCAAGATAATGCCAGTAGTCAAGCCCTGCGTGCTTCAGCTTTTTATCGTCTATCTGAAAGCCCATAGGCTTCACTATATGCAGTCTTGCCCCCGTAACCGCACAGGTACGGGCTATATTGCCCGTGTTCTGCGGTATCTGCGGTTCGACAAGTACAATATTCAGTTCCATTAAAAAATCATTCCTTATAGATTTTTATGCCGTACAGCCTGTTTGCCGCTGATAAGGACGCAAGCGGTTCTCCGACTTTTTCCGCTGTATCGTTTGTTATACTTTTACGCTCTTCGTCGGTTATACTTTCGTCAAACTTTGCGATTATGCCTGTATCTCCGCCCGACTTCAGAAGCTCTGCCGCCTTTTTGACAGTTTCTTCGGAATTGTCGCTTATAACTATGTCTATGCTGTCAGACAGCAGGCTTTTTTCTGCTTTCGGACATCTGTTTGCAAATTCATCGGCAAAAGTAAAGCTGTCGGAAGCCTCCTCCCACGACATACCGAAACAGAAAGCAGGCTTGAAACCCTTTTCGTTTACGATACTGTCTGCGCTTGCGTCAAAATAGTAGTATTCGCCGTCCAGCTTTGCAAAGTTTACGGTGTGCCCCTGATTTTTTTCGGTGTTCACGCCGTTTGCCGAAGCTGTTTCTATTCCTGCCATATTGAAAAGCATAGTGACCGTATCCGCATATCCGTCACATATCGCCTTGCCGTCAATAAGCAGGTCGGCTATCGGAACATTTCTTGTACTGTAGCCGTCAGTAACATATACCGAGTTCTCCGCAACGTAATTATACAGATACTGCGCTTTCTGCTTATCTGTGTCACAGTCGGACGGAATTGACGCTACTACCGATTTTGCCTTTTCATAGGCGGCTTCACGGCGGGAAAGATATTCTTCGCCGAGCGTTTCAAGCTGTATATGATGATAGCTTTTTCCTGCGAACTGTTCAACGTTTCCGGTCAGCTTGCTGTTTGTTGTGTAGTTATGCGCCACAAACGGACTGTCACAGCTTAAAAAGGTTATAACATATTCAATTTCCTGCAATTTATCATAACTGCCGTCGAATACGTCTTCGGGCAGGAATATATCGCTGTAGCCGTTTTCGCTTGCGTACATAACCGCATTGTAGATATATGTTTCGTTCTCGTCAAGCTGTGCCTTGAAATATCCCGTCATGGTATCGGAATATTTCGAGCTGTAACCGAGTACATCTTCCTTGCCGAGCGATATGGTGCCGTCTGCGGCAACAGAAGCATCATTGCCGAAGTAATACAGCGTGTTGCTTGACGATATGCCCAGCGCCGGCAGTATGTATATCGCACCGACAATCACCGCCGCAGGAACTGCGACCGCCGCCGCTGCTGCGCCGATAACCTTACCCTTGCCCATTATAATTCAGCCTCTGCGTGACGTGTAACGTGACAGCCTATATTCACCGCAACAGGAAGTCCTGCAATATGCGTCGGGTGCTGTTCGATGTTTACATACAGTGCCGTCACAGTACCGCCGAAGCCCTGAGGGCCTATTCCGAGCTTGTTTATCTTTTCGAGCATTTCGCTCTCCATATCCGCGTAAAGCGGTTTCGGATTTCTGACTTTCAGATCCCTGCAAAGCGCCTTTTTCGCAAGTATAGCTGACAGCTCAAAGTCGCCGCCGATACCGACGCCCACCGTTATAGGCGGACACGGGTTGCTTCCTGCCTTTGATACCGTTTCAACGACAAAGTTCACTATATCCTCTCTTGTCGCAGAGGGGGTGAACATTTTAAGCGCACTCATATTCTCACTGCCGAAGCCTTTCGGCGCTACCATAATATGTACCTTGTCGCCCGGCACAATGCTTGTATGTACTATGGCAGGGGTATTGTTGTTTGTGTTCTTACGCTCAAGCGGATCTTCAACTACCGATAAACGCAGCTTTCCGTTCACATATCCGCTTGCAACGCCCTCGTTTATTGCATCTGTAAGATTTCCGCCTGTGAAGTGTACGTCCTGACCGACTTCAAGGAATATTATCGCCATTCCCGTATCCTGACATATCGGCACTTCAAGCTCCTTCGCACAGTCGATATTTCTTACGATATCGCCCAGTACCTGCTTTGACAGCGGACTTTTTTCACAGCCGATACATGAATTTATCTTCTCTTTCATTCCGTCGGGCAGATAAAGGTTTGCCTTTACGCAAAGCTCCTCAACTGTCTTTTTAACAAGCTCAACGCTTATCTCACGCATATATGTTCCCTCCGTTTATATTACCTTGCCGTTTATGATAACTGTGTCGGGCGTATCGCATACCGACAGCGGATCACCCGAAAAGATTACTATATCGGCGTCCTTGCCCGGTTCAATACTGCCTACCCTGTCTGCTATTCCCGTTATCTGTGCGGGGTATATCGTAATCGCTTTCAGCGCTTCATCTCTGTCAAGACCGCCTCTTACCGCAAGCCCTGCCGAAAGCGGCAGATACTGCTCGGGTACAACGGGGTGGTCGGTACAGATGCACATAGGCACGCCTGCTTTGTTCAGCACTCCTGCCGTTTCTATCGTATGATTACGAAGCTCAGGCTTACAGCGCTCGCTGATAATAGGTCCTACTATCGTCCGTGCGTTATCCTCAAGAAGCTCGTCTGCTATAAGGTGACCCTCTGTTGCGTGGATGATGACATAATCTATGTCAAACTCCTTGGCAAGCCTTATCGCCGTGAATATATCGTCAGCTCTGTGGGCGTGGAAATGCGCAGGTATCTCGTGCTTTAAAAGCGGCATAAGCGCCTCGCACTTTGCGTCATATTCCGGGCGGTCGCCCTCATCGTCCGTACCGACCGAGCTTTCATAGTCTATCATATCGTCAAGATAACGTCTTGCCTTGAAAAGCTGTTCACGGATTATAGCGGCAGTCGCCATACGGGTGACCGGAGCGGTGTCCTTATCCTTATATACGTTCTTGGGATTTTCTCCGAGCGCAAATTTTACCGCAACGGGATTTTTTATTATCCGCTTGTCAATCCTCTTTGAGCCTGCCGTTTTCATAGCAAGAAAAGTGCCGCCGATGGGATTTGCACTGCCCATTCCGCATACTACAGAGGTAACGCCTGCCTGCGCCGCTTCTTCAAAGCAGTGGTCGAGCGGATTTATCATATCTATCGCACGAAGGTTCGGGGTAGAGGGGTCTGTATCCTCGTTTCCGTCGTCGCCCTCGAACGCAAGCCCGTCCTCCCACGCACCTATATGCGTGTGAGCGTCTATAAAGCCGGGATATACCGTTTTGCCCTTTGCGTCTATATCGCTGTCGGACGGTGAAAAATCCTTTAACTGCGACATATCGCCGACAGCCTTTATTTTATCGTTTTCTATAAGGATAAATCCGTTTTCGTGGTTTTTCTCCGCCATTGTAATGACGGTCGCGTTATAAATGTACATATTTATCCTTTCAGCTTGTTATGCACCTTTGCGTCAAGCTCTATGAGCTTCACAATTTCGCTTGTGATTATCTTGTCGGACGTATTTGCGTTCACTTCATATGTGCTGTTCTTCCTGTATATCGGAAGTCTTGTATCATAGATAGCTTTCAGCTGTTCTTTAGTGTTGTTCACTACAAGAGGACGGTTGGTATCGTTCTTTATACGTTCATAGCAGGTGTCAAAGCCTGCGTTGAGAAAAATCACAACGCCCTTTTCTCTTGCAAACTCTGCCGTTTCGTCACGGAGTATTGCTCCGCCGCCTGTGGCGACTATCGTTCTTCCCTTGAAGTTCTTTATATACTGCGCCTCAAGATCTCTGAAATATGGCTCGCCCTTCTGAGCGAATATTTCGGGGATAGTCATTTTCTGATTATCGACTATGTATCTGTCAAGGTCGATGAACACAGCCGTACATTCTCTTGCGAGCATTCTTCCGATATGGCTTTTACCGCAGCCCATAAAGCCGCATAGATACACGGGGCGCATTACACGAGCCTCATCATTTCGTCCGAGATAGCCTGCACCTGCTCTGCGGTGTATTCTGCGCCGCTCCATATGGTATGAGCCACAGCCGCCTGCCATACAAGCATCTGCATACCGCCGCTGACCTTTGTTACGCCCTTGTCGGAAACCATCTTCATCAGCTTTGTTTCACGGGGGTTGTATATAGCGTCAAAGAAGCCGTTCAGCGTTATTCTGCTAAGCGTTTCCTCGGTAAGCGGGCTTGCGTCGGTATTAGGATACATACCTACGGGAGTAGCGTTTACCATAAGGTCAAAATCGCCCTTTACATCAGCTAAAAGGCAGTGACTTACCTTTGCATCCTTGTAGTTCTGCTTTATCTCTTCGCATAAAGCGGTTGCTACCGGTACATCAGCCTCTCTTACGGCTATAGTCAGCTCGCCGCCCTCACGGACAGCTTCGATAGCCATCATTCTGCCTACGCCGCCGCAGCCAAGCAGTAACACCTTGTTCGTAAGGGTCATACCCATTGCGCCGACAGCCTTTGTAAAGCCTGTGCAGTCGGTGTTGTAGCCCGTAGAAACGCCGTTTACGTTTGCTATACAGTTTACGCTGTTGTAACGCTTGGCTGTATCGTCAAGCGTATCGCACATCTTTATTATATCTATCTTATAGGGTATTGTAATGTTGAAGCCTGTCAGACTTTTGAAATATTCAAAACTGTCTGTCAGCTTTTCAGGGGGAGTATCGAGAATTTTATATTCCGCCTGCTCGCCCGATATTTCAAAAAGCCTTGTGTGTATCTGAGGCGAGAGGGTATGACCGAGAGGGTGTCCCAGTATACCGAACGTATTTACTTTATTTTCAGTCATTGTAGTTGCTCCTTTTGTTCCGATTGTTCAGATAGTTCCGATAATTCCGCTTTAAGCTCTTTACGCTTATCAACCTTTTTACTAATCAGCTTTACCAGTGCCACAGCACCTATGCCACAGCCTATACCGAGCGCAATTCCGCCGATAACGTCGGACGGATAGTGCACATAAAGGTACATCCTCGAAAATGCGACCAGCGATGCATAGATATATGCGATAATGCCGAGCCTTTTGTGAAACAGATATATCGCCGTCGCCATAGCAAAGCACGTTGCGGTATGGCTTGACGGGAACGAAAATCCCGACGGTGCTTTTATGATAAGCTCTATTGCGCCGTTTATAACAAACGGTCGGGATCGGCAGACTATATGCTTTAATATCAGCTCGCCGAACAGCAGTACCGAAAGCGTTGCTCCCATAACCGCAAAGCCCGTTTTCCGCATCTTCTTTATGCACATCATAACGATGAACACAAGGATAGCCATTGCACCGTACTCTATGCTGTAGGTAAGACAGGTCATTATAAGATCCATAATGGGATTTGACAGCGTATTATGGATAAAATCGAGTATCGACAGGTCAAGCGCCGTTATACTTTCAAACAGCATCAGAGCGCTGCTGCCTTTTCAAGCGTGTCGGGGTTTTCAACGTTTACAGCCGTAACGCCGTCAAGCGTTTTCTTTACAAGACCTGTCAGTACCTTGCCGGGACCGAGCTCGATATAGGTATCGTAACCGTCCTTCGAGATAACGTCAAGCTCAGAGGTAAATCTTACGGGCGAGCAGATATGCTTTGCAAGATAAGCCGGCATATCCGAGAAGTCGGTAAGCTCATTGCCGTACACGTTGCAGTAGAACTTCATCGAGGGCGCATTGAACGGGATATCCTTTGCCTTTTCTGCAAATTCTTCCGATGCGCCTGCCATAAGCCTTGAGTGGAAAGCGGCAGAAACAGCAAGCGGAACTATACGCTTTGCACCCTTTGCCGAAAGCGCTTCCTTAGCCTTTTCGATACCTGCCGCAGTACCTGCGATAACAGTCTGTACGGGCGAATTGTAATTTACAGGAGTAACATACTCTCCGCCGTCCTCGATCTCCTTGCAAGTCTGTTCTATTACGTCAGCCTTAAGACCGAGAACAGCCGCCATTCCGCCGGGGTTAGCCTGTGCCGCCTTGTCCATAGCTTCGCTACGGTACTTTATCGCTCTGAATGCGTTCTCGTATGTCAGCATACCGCTTGCCGCCATTGCCGCATATTCGCCGAGCGAATGACCTGCAACGGCTGTAGCCTCAATACCCTTTGATTTAGCCGCTTCAAGCGCCATAAGCGACATTGCGAGTATCGCAGGCTGTGAGATTATCGTGCGTGAAAGCTCCTTTTCGTCGCCGTCAAATATCTTGGCGGCAAGGTCAAAGCCGAGTATATCGCTGCCGAGTTCGATCACTTTCCTGCATTCGGGTATGGTGTCGTAAAAATCCTTACCCATGCCCTTATACTGTGAACCCTGTCCCGAAAAAAGGAATATTGTTTTTGTCTTATCAGCCATTTTCTGTTTCTCCTTGTGGTTTATGATTTAATTCGTTCAGAATATTGTGAAAATTTGATTTATCAAAAATGGGGTTTGGCGTTGCTTGCTCTGTTGGTTTTGCGTCGTGCAAAACTTTTGGCAAGCAACCAAAGCATCCTTGCTTTGGCGTAGCCCCAATGCGGGTTGTCAGTCGTCAGTGTCGCTGCGTCGTGCAGCGACTGTGTGCGACTGACTTCAAGCGTCCTTGCTTAGTGAGGGCGGCAGCCCCACATTCAGCCCCGGCACGGATGCCGGGCGTGTATGCCCAAGGGCTTTGCAGGACGCAAAGCCAATCAAGCATACACAGCCTTTCACCGTGGGGAAGGGGCTTTTCGGCAAGGATGCCGAAACAAGGACACACCAAGCTTTGCACGAGGCAAAGCCATCAAGGTGTCCTAAAGGGGATAGGGATTGAGAATTTGCTCTATTTTTTTATGAAAACAGGCTTTTCTACAAATAGCCGGAACAATCACCTTATTTTGATAAATAAAACTTCTTTATATCCTGAATAATGATTTCACGTCACATAAGTGACATAATTTGTTATATATTGCAGAATTTCTGAAATATACTGTCCCTTTTTACCCCACATTGTCACTGTTATGATACAAATACTCAAATAAATGTTGACAAACAGTACCGAAATAGAGTAAAATGAAATATAAGCACGTTTACCTTTACGGGGTAACTATGCCCTGCGGACGGTATATTCCGCAGTTACTGATTTATTATACAACAAAAAGAGAATAAAATCAACAATTAATATATAATATACGGCAGTCAGGAACGCCGCACGGAAGGAAAAGGATATGAACGGTATAACAATACTGGGTACGGGAGAATACACTCCCGAAACCGTAGTCACCAATGAAATGTTCACAAAGTTCATTGAAACTACAGACGAATGGATAACCACAAGGACTGGTATCCGTGAAAGACGTATGAGCCCCGACAAGCCCAACTTCATGATGGCGGCTGAGGCGGCAAAGGCGGCACTTGCAAGCGCAGGAAAGACGGCGAAGGATATCGACTGCATAATCGTGTCCACCTGCTCGCCCGACTTCTATTATCCGAACACAGCCTGCCTTGTACAGAATCTGATCGGTGCACAGCCCTGTGCCTGCATGGACGTAAATACCGCCTGCACAGGCTTTATAACAGCGGTCGACATTGCAAGAAACTTCCTTGCAAATGATACCTACAAGACGGTGCTGATCGTAGCCAGCGAGCGTCTGACAAGTCAGATAGACTATACGGACAGAGCAAGCTGTATACTTTTCGGTGACGGCGCAGGTGCGGTAGTTGTCGAAAAGGGAGAGGGCAAGGAATACTACAGCCACTCCGGCGCAGAGGGCGATATGCTCCAGAGCCTTTACTGCAAGAATTTCTATGACAGAAACAATCCCTATTTCAAGGGTGACGACTGCCTTAAGGATATAATAGACACTCCGAACAAGGAGCGTTATTTACAGATGGACGGAAAGGCAGTATACAAGTTCGCCGTTGACGCTATGGCAAATGCGGTAGAATATGTATGTGAACATTCCGGCATATCTCTTGATGATATAGATCTTGTTATTCCCCATCAGGCGAATATAAGAATAATCCAGTCCGCACTCAAGAAGATGAACGTGGATCTTGACAAGGTGTTCACAAACCTCGAAACACACGGCAACACCTCAAGCTCGTGTATCCCTATGTGCCTTGCGGAGCTTGACCGTCAGGGCAGGCTTAAGCGCGGCATGAAGATATGCCTTGTCGGATTCGGTGCAGGACTTACCTACGGCGCAACTATTTTCGAATATTAATCCACAGCTGAAAGGATAAAAACAATGGAAACTAGGATCACAAAATTACTCGGTATAAAGTACCCCATATTCCAGGGCGGTATGGCATGGATAGCCGAAAGCACACTTGCGGCGGCTGTTTCAAACGCAGGCGGAGTAGGTATAATCGCAGGCGGTTCTGCTCCTATTGACTATCTGAGAGATCAGATAAGAAGAGCAAAGTCGCTGACAGATAAGCCCTTCGGCGTTAATATAATGCTTATGAGCCCCAACGCAGAGGATCTTGCACAGCTTGTTATAGATGAAAAGGTTCCGATGATAACGACCGGTGCGGGCAACCCCGGCAAGTTTATGGAGGCTTGGAACAACGCAGGTATCAAGGTTATCCCCGTAGTACCCAGTGTTGCACTCGCAAAGAGAATGGAAAGAAGCGGTGCGTCCGCAGTAATCGCAGAGGGAACAGAATCGGGCGGCCACATAGGCGAGAATACCACTATGTGTCTTGTTCCGCAGGTAGTTGACGCTGTATCCATTCCCGTTATCGCCGCAGGCGGTATCGCAGACGGCAGAGGAATTGCCGCCAGCTTTATGCTCGGCGCAGAGGGCGTACAGGTAGGAACAAGATTCCTTGCCGCAGAGGAGTGCCAGATCCATCCTACATATAAACAGCTTGTTGTTGACGCAAAGGATACAGACAGCATAGTAACAGGCAGAACGACAGGTCACCCCTGCCGTAACGTAAAGACAAAGTTCTCGAAGAAGCTCGCAAGCGGCGAGATGAACGGAACAATAACACCCGATGAATTCGAGCAGATAACGCTCGGCTCACTGCGTAAGGCAGTACAGGACGGCAACCTTGAGGAAGGCTCGTTCTTATGCGGCGCTATCGCAGGTATGGTAAAGAAGGTACAGCCTGCAAAGGAAATAGTGGAAGAAATGTTCGCAGAGGCTGAAAAACTGCTGAACAAGTAAGATAAAACGATAAAACAAAGGAGAAAATCAATGGCAACTGCAATCATCACAGGCTCTGCAAGAGGAATAGGTGCGGCAATAGCTCTCCGTCTTGCAAAGGACGGATATGACATCGCATTAAACGACATCGCCGAGAGCTGCTTTGAAAACAACGATATAATCGACAAGATAAAAGCAGAAGGCGTAAAGTGCGAAAAGTACATCGCCGATGTATCAAAGTACGATCAGTGTGAAGCATTCGTAAAGAGCGTAAAAGCCGATTTCGGCAGTATTGACGTACTCGTTAACAACGCAGGTATAACCCGTGACGGTCTGCTTGTAAGAATGAGCGAAGAAAACTACGACCTCGTTGTTGCGGTAAACCAGAAAAGCGTATTCAATATGACAAAGTTCGCAGGCTCTGTTATGATGAAACAGCGTAGCGGCAGGATCATCAACCTTGCAAGCGTAGCAGGTCTTTACGGCAACCCCGGTCAGATGAACTACTCCGCTACAAAGGCGGCTATAATCGGTATGACAAAGACCACCGCAAAGGAACTCGGTCCGAGAAACATCACCTGTAACGCAGTAGCGCCCGGATTTATCCACACAGCAATGACAGACGCTCTTTCGGAAGAACTGAGAGCGGCAATGGTAAAGCAGATAGCTATGGGCAGATGCGGCGAAGTTGAAGAGATAGCAGGCGTTGTATCATTCCTCGCTTCAAAGGACGCAAGCTATGTAACAGGTCAGGTAATAGAGATAAGCGGCGGCTTATCAATGTAAAGACAAGCCACGAAAGGAAATACAAAAAATGAGCAGAGTTGTAATTACCGGTGTGGGCGTAGTAAGCCCTATAGGAAACACCAAGGAAGAATTCTGGAACAGTCTTATGGAGGGCAAGCACGGCTTTACATTAGAGCAGTGGTTCCCCGGTCAGAGCGAAGAGCTTAACGTAAAGGCTTCCGTAAAGGATTTCAGCGCAGACGGCCTTTTTGACAAGAAGGAGCTTCGCCGTACAGATATAATCACACAGTATGCCGTATATGCGGCTGACAAGGCTATAAAGGACGCAGGAAGCGACTTCAAGGATCTCGACCCTTACAGATGCGGCGTAATAATCGGCTCGGGTATAGGCGGTATGGAAACAACGCAGGAAGAGCTTCTCGCATATCACAACAAGGGCAACAAGAGAGTTTCCGTATTCACTATCCCAAAGATGATAGGCAATATGGCGGCAGGTACGGTTGCTATCCGTACAGGCTTCAAGGGCGTAAACTACTGCACAGTATCTGCCTGCGCCAGCGGTACACACGCTATAGGCGAAGCGTTCCACGCTATAAAGAACGGCTATATGGACGTTGCCATAGCAGGAGGCACAGAGAAATGCTCGATAGGCTTTGCCTATGCAGGCTTCAACAATATGCACGCTGTAACAAAGTCGACCGATGTTGACAGAGCAAGCATCCCATTTGACGCAGAGAGAAGCGGCTTCGTTCTCGGTGACGGAAGCGGTATCGTAATTCTTGAAGAATACGAACACGCAAAGGCAAGAGGCGCAAACATCTACGCCGAGGTTACCGGCTACGGTGCTACCTGCGACGCTTACCACGAAACAAGCCCCGATCCCGAGGGCAAGGGCGGCGCAAAGGCTATGGAGTTTGCCGTAAAGGAATCAGGCAGAGCGCCCGAAACCTTCAACTATGTAAACGCACACGGCACATCCACACCTATGAACGATAAGACCGAAACAGCCGCTGTAAAGCTGGTATTCGGCGAACACGCAAAGAATATGGTCATCAACTCCACAAAGTCAATGACAGGTCACCTCTTAGGTGCGGCAGGCGGTGTAGAAGCGGTAGCCTGCGCCCTTCAGATAAAGAACAGCAAGGTGCACCGCACATTAGGTCTTAAGGTGGCAGATCCCGAATGTGATCTTGACTATGCGGCTGACGGCACGAGAGATATGAAGATAACAGGCGCGCTCAGCAATTCGCTCGGCTTCGGCGGTCATAACGCTTGTATAGCATTTGCTCCCGTAGAGGACTAAGAGAAAGGTTGACACAATATGCAGTTTGAAACTAATTCACTTACCGATGCCGTAAAGGAATTTATCGGTATTATGAAGGACAGCGGTCTGTCCTATATGTATGTAAAGAACGACAAGTTCGAGATAGAACTCGGTCAGAAGAATCCCCCTCCCGCACCTCCTATGATGCCCGCAATGCCTCCTATGGCTATGGCGGCTGCTCCCACAGCACCGACATCAGCACCGCAGGCACAGGCTCCCGTAGCGGCACCTGCCGATACAGGCAAGAGCATAAAAAGCCCTATCGTGGGTACATTCTACTCAGCTCCCTCTCCCACAAAGCCTCCCTTTGTAAAGGTCGGCGATAAGGTAAACGAGGGCGATACGGTATGCATCGTTGAGAGTATGAAGGTAATGAACGAGATACAGGCTGATATTTCAGGCACTGTAAAGTCTATTGCCGTAAAGGACGGAGAGGCTGTTGAATTCGGTCAGCCGCTCATCATAATAGAATAACGGAGGACTGTATATGTCGCTTATGAATAAAGAGCAGATAATGGAGATAATCCCTCACAGAGATCCGTTCCTGCTTATTGATACTATCGAAGAAATGGAACCCGGTCAGCGTGTGGTTGCCACAAAGTATATGAAAGAGGACGAGTTCTGGTTCAAGGGACACTTTCCCGGATACCCCGTAGTACCCGGCGTACTTATGCTTGAGATGCTTGCACAGGCAGGCGCAGTGGCAATGCTTGCACTCCCCGAAAACAAGGGCAAGATAGGCCTGTTCGGCGGCGTCAAGGACGCTAAGTTCAGAAGACAGGTAGTACCCGGCGATCTTTTAAAGCTCGAAGTTGAGATAATAAAGGTAAAAGGTCCTATCGGTGTCGGCAAGGCTCTTGCCACAGTAAACGGTGAAAAGGCGGTATCCGCAGAGATCACCTTTGCTATCAAGTAAACGGAAGGCAAACGCTGTATGTTCAATAAGATTCTGATCGCCAACAGAGGCGAGATCGCTATAAGAATAATCCGTGCGTGCAGAGAACTTGGAGTAAAGACTGTCGCAGTATATTCGACAGCCGACAAGACTGCGCTTCACGCACAGATAGCAGACGAAGCGGTATGTATAGGACCTGCTCCGTCAAAGGACAGCTATCTTAATTCAAAGGCACTGCTTGCCGCCTGCGAGATAACGGGCGCACAGGCAATTCACCCCGGCTTCGGTTTTCTTTCCGAAAACAGCCACTTTGTACGTCTTTGCGACAAGTGCGGAATAAAGTTCATAGGACCCGGCGCTGACGCTATGGATGCTATGGGCGATAAGGCAAACGCAAAGAAGACGATGATAGAAAACGACGTTCCCGTAGTTTCCGGCTCCGACGGTGTTGTTGGGACGCTTGAGGAGGCTCAGGAGATCGCCGCAAAGATCGGCTATCCGATAATGGTAAAGGCGAGCGCAGGCGGCGGCGGACGAGGCATAAGACTTGTTGAAAAGCCCGAAGAGCTTGAAGCGGCAATGACCGCCGCAAAGCAGGAGGCTAAACAGTTCTTTGCAAACGATGATATATATATCGAGAAGTTCATTGTAAATCCCCGACACGTCGAGATACAGCTCCTTGCGGACGAGCACGGAAATGTAATTTATCTCGGCGAGCGTGACTGCTCGTTACAGCGCCGTAACCAGAAAGTGCTTGAAGAAAGCCCCAGCCCCATTATGACGGAGGATCTCCGCAGAAGAATGGGAGAAGCGGCAGTAAGAGCGGCAAAGGCTTGCGGCTATGCAAACGCAGGAACGGTAGAATTCCTTGTAGACAAGGATTTAAACTTCTACTTTATGGAGATGAACGCAAGAATACAGGTCGAACACCCCGTAACCGAAATGGTGACCGGCGTGGATCTTGTAAAGGCGCAGATAAACATCGCCGCAGGACTTCCCCTGCAGTATAAGCAGGAGGATATAAAACTCAGCGGTCACGTTATCGAGTGCCGTATAAATGCGGAAGAGCCTAAGAACAACTTCCGCCCCTGCCCCGGTAAGATAAAGTCGATCCATATGCCCGGCGGTTTCGGTGTGCGTATTGATACGGCGGTATATCAGGGCTACGAGATACCCCCTTACTATGACAGTATGATAGCAAAGGTACTTGTAAAGGGCGAGGACAGGAAAGAGGCTATCCAGAAGATGAAGGTCGCCCTCTCCGAATTTCTCATAGAGGGTATCAACACCAACATTGATTTTCAGCTCAATCTCCTGCGTGACGAGGATGTCGAAAGCGGTAATTTCGATATAGGCTTCCTTAACCGCAAGGATCTGACGAATTATTGATAATGCCACAAGCAAACGAAAAGGCGGTGCTTTAATTGTTAGAAGATCTGTTTAAAATGGTCAAGGACCGTTTTAATGAGGAACAGAAGGACGTGGCGGATTCCTCCGCCCCCGAAATACCCAAGGACCTGCTGTTCAAATGTCCCCGCTGTCAGAACGTGTTCTATATGGACGAGTTTGAAAAGCGTAAGAAAACCTGCCCTGTCTGCAATTATCACGCAAGGCTTTCCGCTAAGGAGCGTCTTGATATAACGGTCGACAAGGACAGCTTCAAGCCGTTTGACGAAAATATGGCATCACTGAATCCCATCGGCTTCCCGGATTATGAGAAGAAGATAAAGGGTATGCAGGAAAGCACGGGACTGAAGGACGCAGTAGTGACGGGCGAATGCACTATACGAGGCTACCGTGCGGTCATCGGCATAATGGATTCCAATTTTATGATGGCGAGCATGGGCAGTGTTGTAGGCGAAAAGATAACAAGAGCGTTTGAATATGCCACAGAGCATAAGCTGCCTGTTATACTGTTCACAGCGTCGGGCGGTGCGAGAATGCAGGAGGGTATAATCTCCCTTATGCAGATGGCAAAGACAAGCGGTGCGGTAAAACGTCACAGCGATGCAGGCGGACTTTATATCACGGTGCTTACCGACCCCACAACAGGCGGTGTTACAGCGTCCTTTGCAAGTCTTGGAGATATAATCCTTGCAGAGCCTAAGGTGCTTGTAGGATTCGCAGGCAGACGTGTTATACAGGACACTATAAAGCAGAAGCTCCCCGACGATTTCCAGACGGCAGAATTCCTGCTTGAAAGCGGCTTTGTAGATGCGATAGCCGACAGACGCTCAATGCGTAAAACGCTGTCGAATATATTAAGACTGCACAACTATAAAAAAATCGGCGCTGACTGGCAGCACGGTTGAAAGGACGGTAATAATAATGTCAAATATGACTGCTACACAGCATCTTGAGATAATAAGAGAAAAGAATCGTCCTACAGTAAACGACTATATCCCCGCTATATTCAACCATTTCACCGAATTCCACGGCGACCGCCACTTTGGTGACGATGCGGCTATAATGTCAGGTATAGCAACTCTTAACAGCACTCCTGTCACAGTGATTGCACAGGTAAAGGGCAGAAACCTTGAGGAAAACAAGAAATCGAATTTCTCAATGCCACACCCCGAGGGCTACAGAAAGGCATTAAGGCTTGCATATCAGGCGGAGAAGTTCCACAGACCCGTTATCTGCTTTGTCGATACACCCGGCGCATTCTGCGGTGTAGAAGCGGAGAAGAGAGGTCAGGGCGAGGCTATAGCAAAGAACATTGCCGAGTTTATGACGCTGAAAACCCCCGTTATATCGGTAGTTCTCGGCGAAGGCGGAAGCGGCGGCGCGCTTGCGCTTGCCGTATGCGATGAGCTTGCTATGCTTGAGCACGCTTTATATTCCGTAATTTCCCCCAGAGGCTTTGCTTCTATTCTCTGGAAGGACCCTTCAAGAGAAAAAGAAGCGGCAGATCTTATGAAGATCACCGCAGACGATCTGTACAATTTCGGCGTGTGCGATAAGATAATCGCCGAGCCTGTAGGCGGCGCTCATACCGACCCTGCGCAGACAGCGGACAATATATCCGAATATCTTATAAGTGCAGTCGAAAGACTGTCAAAGCTTGATATTCCGACGCTTCTCGACAACCGTTACAAGAAGTTCCGCAAAATCGGTATGTTTTCCGAGTAACTGAAAGTCACGGTAGATTCGCCGTGCGGCTGTGAGCCGCTTCAAATTCGCCGTCCTGAATGTCGGCGGTTTGCGCAACTTGCGTTACCGGCGGAAACAATATGCTATGGCATATTCGCTATTTCAGACGGTAAATCAACAGCTTTCGGCAACCCTTTTAAACTTGTGCAAAGTGTAGAAATACACCCTGCAAATTTAGACATTTTTTTAATGTATTTGTTGTAAATACGACTTGATTATTTCGGCATAATGCCGTATAATATTAACGAAAGAAAATTTCTTTTACAAAACACGGAGGAGATTTCAAATGGTATTTGATAAGGTAAAGAAGATAATCGTTGACCAGCTCGACGTTGAAGAAGACAAGGTTACAGAAGCAGCCAGCATCACAGATGACCTCGGCGCTGATTCACTTGATGTTGTTGACCTCGTTATGAGCTTTGAGGAAGAGTTCGACATCGAGATTCCCGATGATCAGGTTGAAAAGATCAAGACTGTCGGCGACATCGTTAAGTTCATCGAAGAAAAGGTTGAAGACTGATCTACATCTTGCTTTAGCACATCAGCCGTATTTGTTAAACGCAGATACGGCTTATTTTTCTTTTTATCGCTACAAAAAAGGGGGCTTTGCAGTGACATCTGTCTGCTTTACCGGACACCGTAGGATAGAATGTTCCGATATGTACGGACTAAAGACGCTTCTCGACAGCACTATATGCGGACTTGTAAAACGCGGCGTAACCGACTTTTATTGCGGCGGCGCACTCGGCTTTGACACAATGTGCGCACATATGGTACTGTATCTCAAAAAGCGCAAGGCACTCGATATAAAGCTTCATCTTGTGCTCCCTTGTTCCAACGAGGAGCAGACAAAGAACTGGAGCTATAACGATAAGCAGGAGTTCTATGCTATACTTATGGCGGCTGACGATATTGAGTATATCGGCTCTGAGTACACCAAAGAGTGTATGAAAAAGCGTAATGCGCGAATGGTGGAGCTTGCCGACGGCTGTGTGTGCTATTATGATGACGGCATAGCAAGAAGCGGCACGGGTCAGACGGTAAGAATGGCAAACGCCAAAGGGATAGAGGTAATAAATCTGTTCGATATGGCGTCGGATAACAGATAACCTCAATACGGAAGCAATATAAAAGCCACTGCCTATGTACAGTGGTTTCAGCTTGTAGAAAAAGTTAGTTTTTTATAAAAATAGAGCAAATTCTCAATCCCTATCCCCTTTAGGACACTCTGATGGCTTTGCCTCCTGCAAAGCTCGGTGTGTCCTTGTTTCGGCATCCTTGCCGAAAACCCCTTTCCCCCGGAAAGGGGCTATTTTACTGGGGCTAGGTAGATTATAATATCAAGTGCAACACAAAAAAAATATGGACATCATACTCACTT
>ERZ1035041.478-NODE-478-length-18156-cov-7.350146_pt1 | contig 18156 bp, 19 predicted proteins | sample MGYA00520684_ERZ1035041 | MGnify/ENA primary metagenome ERZ1035041 (study PRJEB33766, sample SAMN09781699) | gut metagenome | biome: gut microbiome | host: Homo sapiens | place: Madagascar | study: EMG produced TPA metagenomics assembly of the PRJNA485056 data set... | reverse complement strand
AACATACACAGAACCATTAGTGGAAGTGAGGGATTCACTTTGACCTGGCTAACAAGGAAAAGCGGGTTGAAGAATTAGAGCGCGAAATGGAAGCGCCTGACTTCTGGGACAATGCAGAAGTATCCCAGAAGAAAATGAAAGAATTAAAGAGCATGAAGGACGACATGGAAACCTATCAGAATCTGGTAACCCAGATGGAAGATATGGAGACCCTGATCGAGATGAGCTATGAGGAAAATGATCCATCCATGATCGAGGAAATCCAGGAAATGCTGGATGAGTTCCAGGCTCAGTTTGACAGCATCCGTGTCAAAACTCTTCTTTCCGGAGAGTATGACAGCGAGAATGCCATTATCAAGCTGAATGCGGGAGCCGGCGGAACAGAGGCCTGCGATTGGTGTGGTATGCTGTACCGCATGTATACCCGTTGGGCAGATCGTAAAGGCTTTTCTATTGAAGTGCTGGACTATCTGGACGGAGATGAAGCTGGCGTGAAATCCGTTACCTTCCAGGTGAACGGAGAGAACGCATACGGACTTCTGAAGTCTGAGAAAGGTGTTCATCGTCTGGTTCGTATTTCCCCGTTCAATGCAGCCGGAAAGCGTCAGACATCCTTTGTATCCTGTGATGTTATGCCGGATATTGAGAAAGATCTGGATGTAGAGATTAATGACGAGGATATCCGTATTGATACTTATCGAAGCAGTGGTGCCGGTGGACAGCATATCAACAAGACCTCATCTGCTATCCGAATTACCCACTTCCCAACCGGAATTGTGGTACAGTGTCAGAATGAGCGTTCTCAGCATATGAATAAAGACAAGGCTATGCAGATGCTGAAGGCCAAGCTATATCTTTTGAAGCAGCAGGAAGCGGAAGCCAAGCTTTCCGGAATCCGTGGCGAGGTAACAGATATTGGCTGGGGTAATCAGATTCGTTCTTATGTTATGCAGCCATATACCATGGTCAAGGACCATCGTACAAACGAAGAAACAGGAAATGTAGATGCTGTTATGGACGGTGCAATTGATATTTTTATCAATGCATATCTGAAATGGATCGCTCTGGCAAAGAAACCGGCAGAATAGGCTTTAATGCTGCAAAGACAGTGCAGTCAGGTACAGTTCATGACGGAAGGAAGCACGGAATGCAGAAGACAATGGAGAAGAACAAATATTTTGTAGTAAGAGAGCGGGCTGTACCTGAGGTGCTGCTGAATGTGGTAGCAGCTAAGAAGCTTCTGGAATCAAAGCGTGTAGCTACGGTTCAGGAAGCAGCAGATGCTGTGGGAATCAGCCGGAGTTCTTTTTATAAATATAAAGATGATATTTTCCCTTTTCATGAAGAAGCCAAAGGAAAAACAATCACATTTATTATACAGATGGATGATGAACCCGGGATTTTATCCAATGTTCTTCGGGCAATTGCAAAGAATCACGGAAATATTCTGACCATTCATCAGAGTATTCCCATCAGCGGAATTGCCACTCTTACTTTAAGTGTGCAGATCCTTCAGGGAGAGGGTGATGCAGAAGCTATGGTAGAGGATATTGAGCAGATGGAAGGAATCCATTATTTGAAAATTTTAGGCAGGGAGTAACGGACAGATGATAAATATTGCAGTGTTAGGATATGGCACAGTTGGAAGCGGTGTAGTAGAAGTATTCCGTACTAATCATGAAACCATTAACAAAAGAGCCGGTGAAGAAATTAAGATTAAATATGTTCTTGATCTTCGTGATTTCCCAGGGGATCCGGTTGAGGAGATTCTTGTTCATGATTTTGAGCAGATCGTAAATGATCCGGAAGTAGATATTGTAGTGGAAGTTATGGGTGGAACAGGTGCTGCCTATAATTTTACCAAGAGAGCCCTTGAAGCTGGCAAGAGCGTGTGTACTTCCAATAAGGCTCTGGTTGCCAAATACGGACCGGAGCTTATGGAAATTGCCAAAGAGAAAGAGATTAACTTTCTTTTTGAAGCAAGCTGCGGTGGCGGAATCCCTATTATCCGTGCTCTGAACAGCTCTCTTACAGCAGATGTGGTTGATGAAGTTACCGGAATTCTTAATGGAACCACCAACTATATGCTGGATAAAATGAATACAGAGGGAGCTGATTTTAATACCGTATTAAAAGAAGCCCAGGAGAAAGGATATGCAGAAGCAGATCCAACCGCTGATGTGGAAGGACAGGATGCATGCCGTAAGATCGCAATTCTTTCTTCACTGGCATATGGCAGATTTCTGGATTTTGAGAAGGTTTATACAGAGGGAATTACAAAGATCACACCAGAGGATATGGAATATGCAAGGGAGATGGGAAGAAATATTAAGCTTCTTGGTACCAGCAAGAGAGTTGGAGAAGATTCCTTCTATGCGCTTGTGGCACCATTCCTGGTTGGACAGGACAATCCTCTTCACAGTGTAAACGGTGTGTTCAACAGTATTTTCGTTCATGGGAATATGCTGGGAGATGCTATGTTCTACGGAAGCGGAGCAGGCAAGCTTCCTACTGCAAGTGCAGTTGTTGCTGACGTTGTGGAGGCTTCCAGACATCTTCACGATACAATTCCTGTTAACTGGAGCAATGAAGAGATGACCCTTATGGATCCGGATTCTGTAGAGGGACGCTTCTTTGTCCGTGTAAAGGATACCTCTTTGGATGATGTAGACAAGGCATTTGGAAAAGTGGATGCAGTGATTGAGCCGGATGCACTTCCGGAAGAGTTTGGCTTTATTACCGGACTTATGACACAGGGCGAGTATAAAGAGCGGGTTAAGTCACTTGGCGATAATGTACTTGGAATGATCCGTGTAAAAGACTGAACCCTTTGTGAAAGGAAAAACTATGCTGATCGTTAAGAAATTCGGAGGTACTTCTGTAGCCGACAAGGAGCGTATGTTCAATGTTGCAAATCGTTGTATCGAAGAATATAAAAAAGGAAATGACGTAGTGGTGGTTTTATCAGCCATGGGTAAATATACAGATGAGCTGATCAGTAAGGCTCACGATATGGACGAGAGACCGCCTAAGCGTGAAATGGATATGCTGCTTACTATTGGAGAGCAGATGTCTGTATCTCTGATGGCTATGGCCATGCATACACTTGGCGTTCCTGCAATTTCCCTGAATGCATTTCAGGTGACAATGCATACTACAAGCAGCCATCAGAATGCAAGACTGAAAAGAATCGATACAGAGCGCATCCGCCGTGAATTAGATGCACGCAGGATCGTAATTGTCACAGGCTTCCAGGGTGTAGATAAGTATGATGATTATACGACTCTTGGAAGAGGCGGCTCTGATACCACAGCAGTGGCGCTGGCAGCAGCACTTCATGCAGACGCCTGCGAGATTTATACAGATGTGGACGGTGTATACACTGCCGATCCGCGTAAGGTTCCAACTGCCAGAAAGCTTAAAGAAATCACCTACGATGAGATGCTGGATCTGGCAACTTCAGGAGCGGGCGTGCTTCACAACCGTTCTGTGGAAATGGCAAAGAAATACGGAGTGCCCCTTGTGGTCCGCTCCAGCCTGAATAACAGTGAAGGAACGGTAGTTAAGGAGGTAGTTAGCGTGGAAAGAATGTTGATCAGCGGTGTTGCGCTGGATACAGATGCTGTGAGAATTGCAGTGCTGGGTCTTCGCGATGTTCCTGGCGTTGCATTTAAGGTATTCGATACCCTTGCAAAGAAAAATATAAATGTAGATGTTATCCTGCAGTCTATTGGACGCTCAGGAACTAAAGATATTTCATTTACAGTAAATAAAGATGATCTGGAGGATGCGGTTGCCACTCTGGAAGAGCATAAGGAACGCCTTGGCTTTAAAGAGCTTCATTCAGAAAGGGGCATTGCCAAGCTTTCCATTGTAGGTTCAGGTATGCTCAGTAATCCGGGAGTAGCTGCAAAAATGTTTGAGAGCCTTTATAATGAGGGCGTAAACATCAACATGATCTCCACATCTGAGATCCGTATTACGGTTCTGATTAGCGAGAAAGATGGTGTCCGCGCCATGAATGCGGTTCATGATGCATTTGGTCTTGCAGACTGATGCAAAAAGGAGGGGAAATATGAATAGTTATGTGGTTAGCTGCTGTTCTACAGCAGATCTTACAAAAGAACATTTTGCCAAGAGAAATATTTCCTATATCTGCTTTCATTATGAGCTGAACGGCCAACAATATGCAGATGATCTGGGGCAGTCTATGCCATTTGACCAGTTCTACAAGGCCATGCAGGATGGTGCCACGACCAAGACATCCCAGATAAACGCAGATGAATTTACAGAGTATTTTGAAGGCTTTCTTAAAGAAGGCAAGGATATTCTTCATGTATGCCTGTCCTCTGGTATTACCGGAGTTGTAAATTCTGCAAATATTGCAAGGGAAGAGTTGTCTGAAAAATATCCTGACAGGAAAATTCTGATCGTGGATTCTCTTGGGGCATCCTCCGGATACGGACTTCTTATGGATCGCCTGGCAGATTTGAGGGATGAGGGCAAAACCATAGAAGAGGTTTATCAGTGGGCAGAGGCGCATAAACTGAATCTGCATCATTGGTTTTTTTCCACAGATCTGACCTTCTACATCAGAGGAGGCCGTATTTCCAAAACAAGCGGATTTTTTGGCACAATGCTGAATATTTGTCCGCTTTTGAATATGGATGATCAGGGCAGACTGATTCCAAGATATAAGATTCGTACCAAGAAAAAAGTGATTCATGCTATTGTGGACAAAATGGAAGAATATGCAGAGGGTGGTCTTGATTACTCCGGTAAATGCTATATTTCTCAGTCTGCCTGCATTGAAGATGCAAGAGAAGTTGCAAGACTGGTAGAGGAGCGTTTTCCTAAGCTTAACGGAAAGGTTGAGATCAACAGCATTGGAACTACCATTGGAAGCCATACAGGCCCAGGTACTGTGGCCTTGTTTTTCTGGGGAAGCAAGAGAACTGCATAGTTGGGGACTGTTTCCCCAATTTCAAACACGCTCTGATTTTCAGGCCGGGATGTACTAAAATCCCGGCTTGCTGTTTCACTGCAAAGGAGAATGATCATTATGAAAAAAAGAAGAACAAAGGAGATAAAGCAGCAGGCGAAAATGGCACTGCAGGGACATTTAGGTACTGTTATTTTAGGACTTCTGGCAGTATACGGCTTGAATATGCTGGGAACGATCCTGTCTACAACGCTGTTCTCAGGAACTTCAGTGCTGGATCTTGTTCTGAGTGAGGTGTTTTTGCTGGTTGTATCTCTGATCGTGGGAATCATAACAGCGGGATTTGGATATATGCTTCTGAATATTTCCAGAGGAAAAGAATTCTCACTGGGTGATCTTGGATATTTTTTCCGAAATCAGCCAGACAGAGTCATTATTGCCGGATTTGTGCTGGCACTGATCCAGGTGATCACAGCCATTCCCTACTATTATGTAAGCTATACCACAGATCCGGGACTAACAGTGGAGGAACAGCTTCAGTGGTTTTCTACTATATTCGTACTTCTGGCAGTCAGCACTTTGCTGAATTTCCTGATTTCCATTCCGTTTGCCATGACCTATTTTCTGATGGCAGATGATCCGGATCTTGAGGGAATTCAGGGGCTGAAAGAGAGTGCACGCCTGATGAAGGGCAATATGTGGAGATATATCAAGCTGAATCTCAGCTTTATCCCGCTTTTGTTTTTATCTGTATTTACTTTTTATATTGCACTGTTCTGGATCATGCCGTATATGGAGATGTCGCTGGTTACCTTTTACCGGGATCTGAACGGCGAGCTGGATCACAGACTGCCGGGAGACGGGTACTATGGCGGAAGCGGCAGCTTTTATAATGGATACAATGCAGGCAGTGATGATCCGGGAAACGGATATGATTCGGAGAATCAAAGCGGTTACAGGAATGACCGTGAGGATGATTATAATTCGGAAGCATAAAAGATGCTGCAGAAGTATTTTGCAGTATCAAAAATTCCGGAAAATGTAAGACAAGCAACAAGAGGAGATTGAAAAATGGATATTTTACAGGTGATCACCCAGGAACTTGGGGTGGAAAAATGGCAGGTAGAGGCTGCTGTGAAACTGATTGATGAGGGAAACACCATCCCTTTTATTTCCCGATACAGAAAGGAAGCTACCGGAACCTTAAATGACGAGCAGCTTCGTAATCTGAATGAAAGACTGACTTACCTGCGCAATCTGGAGGATAAGAAGAAACAGGTCCTTTCCAGCATTGAGGACCAGGGCAAGCTGACAAAAGAGCTGAAGGAGCAGATCCTTGCCGCCCAGACACTGGTTGTTGTGGAGGATCTTTACCGCCCATACCGTCCGAAGAGACGTACCCGTGCCACCATCGCCAAGGAAAAAGGCCTTGAGCCACTGGCAAACATCATTATGCTTCAGATGACAAATAAGTCCATCGAGGAAGAAGCAGAGGCTTTTGTATCCGAGGAAAAAGAAGTAGCTTCCGTGGCAGAGGCTATTGCCGGTGCAAAGGATATTATTGCGGAGCATATTTCCGATGAGGCGGATTACAGAATCCATATCCGTGACCTGACCGCAAAGAAGGGAACTATCAGCTCGGTGGCAAAGGATCCTGAGGCACAGTCTGTTTATGAAATGTACTATGACTTCGAGGAGCCGGTGAAGAAGCTTGCCGGCCATCGTGTGCTGGCGCTGAACCGCGGTGAGAAAGAGAAATTCCTTACCATCAAAGTTGTGGCTCCGGAAGAAGATATTATCCGTTACCTGGAGAAACAGGTAATCACCCGCGACAACCCGTTTACCACACCGATTCTTAAGGAAGTAACAGAGGACAGCTACAAGCGTCTGATCGCCCCTGCAATTGAACGTGAGATCAAAAGCGACCTGACAGAGAAGGCAGAGGACGGCGCGATCAAAGTCTTCGGCAAAAACTTAGAGCAGCTTCTGATGCAGCCTCCAATCGCTGGACAGACTGTACTTGGCTGGGACCCGGCTTTTCGAACAGGATGTAAGCTGGCAGTTGTAGATCCTACCGGAAAGGTGCTGGATACTACAGTTGTTTACCCAACTGCGCCCACCAATGAGAAAAAAATCCGTGCTGCTAAGGACACCGTTGAGGGAATGATCAAGAAATACGGCATTTCCCTGATCTCTGTGGGAAATGGCACAGCTTCCAGAGAATCTGAGCAGGTAATCGTAGACATGCTTAAGGAAATCCCGGAGGCAAAAGTTCAGTATGTCATTACAAATGAAGCAGGTGCTTCTGTTTATTCAGCAAGTAAGCTTGCAACAGAAGAATTCCCTAATTTTGATGTAGGACAAAGAAGTGCAGCTTCTATTGCAAGACGTGTGCAGGATCCGCTGGCAGAGCTGGTTAAGATTGATCCCAAATCTATCGGTGTAGGTCAGTATCAGCATGATATGAACCAGAAGAAGCTGGGCGAGGCACTGACAGGAGTGGTAGAAGATTCTGTAAATAAAGTCGGTGTGGACTTAAATACAGCTTCTGCATCTCTTCTTGAGTATATTTCCGGTGTTTCCAAAGCTATAGCCAAGAATATTGTTGTTTATCGAGAAGAGAATGGCCGCTTTACTACCCGAAAAGAGCTTCTCAAGGTTGCTAAGCTGGGACCAAAAGCATTCGAGCAGTGTGCAGGCTTCATGCGTATTACAGGCGGAACCAATCCGCTTGATGCCACCAGTGTACATCCGGAGAGCTATGAGGCTGCATCCCGCCTTCTTGAAAAGCTGGGATATTCTGCTGAAGATATTGCAGGAGGAAAGCTGGCAGGACTTGGAAGACAGATCAAGGATTACAAGAAACTGGCAGCAGAGCTGGAAATTGGTGAGATTACACTTCGTGATATCGTAAAAGAGCTTGAGAAGCCTGCCCGTGACCCTCGTGACGAGATGCCAAAGCCAATCCTTCGTACTGACGTTCTTGATATCAAGGATCTGAAGGAGGGCATGGTTCTGAAAGGAACTGTCCGTAATGTAATCGATTTTGGTGCCTTTGTGGATATCGGAGTGCATCAGGACGGACTTGTGCATATTTCCCAGATGAGTGAGAAGTTCATCAAGCATCCTCTGGAAGCAGTAAGCGTAGGAGACGTTGTGGAAGTACGTGTACTTGGCGTGGATGAGAAAAAGAACCGCATCAGTCTTTCCATGAAAGGTCTGAATAAATAAATGATACAGAATGTACTGACAATATATCTGGCTGTTATCAATCTGATTGCCTTTGGCATATACGGAGTGGACAAGCAGAAGGCAATCCGTAAGCAGTGGAGAATTCCGGAAGCCCAGCTGCTTGCCGTAGCGGCTATTGGAGGCTCTGTTGGGGCTATTCTGGGAATGCAGTTTTTTCATCATAAGACCAGAAAGTGGAAATTTCGTGTGGGTGTGCCGCTGATTCTGGCAGTTCAGCTGATATTGTGGAGAATGGTACAGTAAGCGGTGGATAAACAAGTGGAAGCAGGCCGATGACTGTGGAAAACGTTTGACGATGAGAAGCGGGAGATGATAATTTGGAAGAACAGGTAATTGAAAATGCAGTTCAGGAAACTGTACAGGAAACCGTAGATAAGGTCAATTTCAATATGAGTCAGCTCAAGGCTTACTTTAATGGACACATTCCGGATTTAATCGAGTTCGGGATGAAGGTGGTTTTATCAGTTATTGCTTTTTATGCAGGAACAAAGCTGATCAAGTGGTTCCTGAAAATAACAAAAAGATCCATGGAAAAGGCTGGCGTAGATAAGGGAGTTGCCCAGTTTATCTGCTCCTTCGGAAAATTCCTGTTATATCTGATTCTGATCTTTAATATTGCTACTTATTTTGGCGTGAAGGAATCTTCAGTTGCGGCTCTTCTTGGAACTGCCGGTGTTACGATTGGTCTTGCTCTTCAGGGAGGACTGGAAAATCTGGCAGGTGGTGTAATGCTGTTACTGTTTAAACCTTTTCAGGTAGGTGATTACATTATTCAGGACCAGTCAGGTGGTACAGAAGGCACAGTGTATAAAATTGAGATGTTTTATACAACCCTTACAACAGTAGATAATAAGCATGTGATCATTCCAAATGGCAGGCTGTCCAACAGTACTATCATTAATGTAACTGCCCAGGCTTTGCGTAAGTTGGAAATTAAAGTAGGGATTTCCTATGATTCCGATATTAAAAAAGCCAAAAAGCTTCTTTATCACATTTTGCAGGAGGATCCCGGCACAAAGTCAGATAAGGAGATGCAGGTGTTTGTAGATGAACTGGGAGACAGCGCAGTGGTCCTGGGGCTTAGGGTCTGGGTCCCTACAGAGAAATACTGGAACATTAAATGGCGCCTGAATGAAAAAATAAAAATAGTATTCGATGCTAACGGAATTGGAATTCCTTATCCCCAGATGGATGTGCATGTGGTGGAGAAAAGAACGGAAGAATAAAAGAAAATATTTTTAATTCTTCTTGAAATTATTGTTTTTCTATTGTATAATCCACCATGAAAAGAAAATTTCTTCGGGGCAGGGTGATCGAAATCCTTGGAAATCGAAATTCCCTACCGGCGGTATAGTCCGCGACCCGCTTAGGCGGCTGATTTGGTGAAATTCCAAAACCGACAGTAAAGTCTGGATGAGAGAAGAACGCGCAGAATGATCAGATAAGTTGATATTTATTTGTACGTACTCATTGCCCCGGAAGAAATTCCGGGGCTTTTTGTGTGGATGGAAATAGCTGCTTGCTGCAGTGCTGGAAAAGATCCTAAGATTTTCTATTCGCATACTTGCAGAAATTTTCTTTAAATATTATAATTTAAGGAGTGACGAGTATGAGCGAACAAGTAATCAGAAATGGAAATGTAATGGAACGAAGCCGAACCAGAACCATTGCCCAGGTAGCAATGTTAGGTGCTGTGGCCGGCGTACTTATGAATTTTGAGGTGCCGCTTCCTTTTCTTGCTCCATCCTTTTACCAGCTGGATTTTTCCGAAATTCCGGCACTGATCGGTTCCTTTGCAATGGGACCTGTAGCGGGCATGCTGATTGAGCTGGTGAAGATTCTGGTTCATCTGGTAACCAAAGGAACTATGACAGCAGGTGTTGGAGATGTGGCGAACTTCATCTTTGGCTGTTCTTATGTAATTCCGGCAGGCCTGATCTACCGCTACCAGCATAAAAAAACAAGAACACATGCAGTTGCCGGAATGGCAGTTGGTGTAATTCTTACCACTATCCTTGCATGCTTTATAAATGCATTTGTTCTTCTTCCGGCATACGGAAAGGCATTTGGAATGCCGGTTCAGGCATTTATCGAGATGGGCGCAGCAGTACACAGTGGTGTTACGAACCTTCTTACCTTTGCAATTATGATTCTTGTGCCATTTAACTTATTTAAATACACATTAACCTCAGTGATCGTATTCTTTATTTATAAAAGAATTCGTGTAATCCTTCGCGGTGACTGATGAAAAGAGGTTCCTATGGGAAAAATCAACAGCATTACCAAGCAGACAGATAACCGTTATGTAAACCTTTATAATGTAAAGGCAACCAGTGTACATAACACACCTGTGAATTACTTTGTGGCATCCCGCGCCAGAGATGTGGAGAGCCTGAAGCTTGTAACCCGCAAAAACAAACCAGATGGCGTAATTATTTACAGTATTTACGGAGAAAACCACGACAAGGTGGTATTGATTCGGCAGTATCGCTATACGCTGGGAGATTATATTTATGAATTTCCGGCAGGACTGGTAGAACCGGATGAGAATTATCATGAGGGCGCAGTCCGTGAGATGTACGAGGAAACAGGCTTAAAGCTGGACCCGATTCCGGTAGCAGAGGCTTATCAGAAGCCTTATTTTACCACGGTAGGGATGACAGATGAATCCTGTGCGACTGTGTACGGATATGCCAGCGGTCAGATCAGCTCCAAGGCTCAGGAGGCTACAGAGGAGATTGAAGTTGTTCTTGCGGATAAAGAAGAAGTGAAGCGTATTTTACAGGAGGAGAATGTGGCAATCATGACTGCCTATATGCTGATGCATTTTCTGGAAGATAAGGAGCCATTTGCATTTTTGAATCAAATAAAATGATGATATCAGGGTCAAAAGCGTTGGATCTTAGCATTAGATTGTAAATTAAAAAATCCCCGGGAGTTTTCAGAAGCTGAACAAAATTGGAATGCTTCGTGAAATAAATCCCCGGGGATTTTGTTTTCTTATTATGCAATTGAAACGACGCTATTCATAAACCTCCATATTCGGCTGGGCACTGTCTGAACCGTCAGAACCATCTGCTCCGGAGTCAGCACCAGGGGCTACATAATCCCAGTTGTTATCTTCACTTGGCTCATAGCCATCGCCGGGAGTCTCTGTGTAATCCGGAATCGCAGGAGCATCTCCTCCGGAAGTATCTCCTCCGGAAGTATCCCCTCCGGAAGTATCCCCTCCGGAAGTATCTCCGGAGCCATCACCGGTATCCTCAGAAGGATAAGTGATCTGATCACTGCCAGAAGAATCGCCGCTGTTGGCAGGATCTGAGCTGTCACCGGAAGTATCAGGTTCATAGTAATCCTGGCTGTTGTCATAAGAAGTATCATAGTTGCTTTCCTGGTTATAAATAGGAAATTCTGTTTGTTCGGCAGCAGCTTCTGCTTCGGCAGCTGTCTCAGGTGCTTCTACCAAAGTAGTCTTGGCTGTAGGAACCCGGCTCTCCTTTGGAACTACCACGGAAATTCCAAACATAGCCACGCTAAGCAAAATGGCTGTGGAAGCAATGCGAAATTCATCTCTGTATTTCATAAGTATTTTACCTCATAAGTATGTTCAAAACTGTTTTATTCAATCAACGTCCCCATTATAACATATCTGCAGCAAAAAATGTAAAAAAGATATAGAGCATATTTTGGAAATATAATCTAAAACAATTCCTTTTTCAGCGGAAATGGAAGTAGAAATATGGTATACTGAAGTATATTTAAACAGGTTTTATAACAGTGCAATGGCTTTAATAAAAATATAGAAAAGAGGATGGTTATGGGATTACAATATCATGTGAAAAAAATAGAACGAAAAGAGCAGATTGAACATTGTGAAAAGTTCTTTATTAATCAATATATGTGGAACAGCAAACAGAGCCCACTTGTCTACGGATGGATGGGATATGTGGAAGGGGAAGGACTGTTTGTGAAAATGGTTTGCGAAGAAAAAAATCCTCTCAGACGGTATTACAGGCACAATGATCCGGTTTATACAGATAGTGCAATGGAAATTTTTCTTGCTTTCCCAGAGGAAAACCAGGCACTTTCAAATGAATGTATGTATACAAATTTTGAGATCAATGCAAACGGTGCAATGCTTGCCAATTATGGACGCGGGAGAAAAAGCAGATGCTCCATTAGCGAAGAGCAGTTTGCCATGACTGGTGTGAAGGCAGCTGTAGAAGAGAATAAATGGTATCTGGAGGTACTTTTCCCGGAAAAATATCTCAAAGAAATCTGTGATTTTGAAGAAATAAAAAAGGGCAGAAGCTTTTACTGTAATTTCTATAAAATTTCAGAGTCAGAGGAAATTCTGCATTTCGGAAGCTACTCTCCCATTGAAAGTGAAAAACCTGATTTCCACCTGCCGGTCTGCTTTGCAGAGGCAGTGATGGCATAACAACACCATTGGAGGAGTACAAGCAGCCCTGGTTTTGATGTTATGGACTATGGACAGGAAACTTACAATTTTGGCTCAAAAACTCAGGATGCAAGACATTTTGACAAGTTTCAGCTTTTCTTCCCGATATTCCCCAGGAGTCACCTGATAGTGCTTTTTGAAGGCTTTGCAAAAATAATCTACATTGTGAAAACCAGTTTCGGCTGAAATGGTGCTGACTTTTTTCTCTGTATGGGAAAGCAGAAGGGCAGCCTGTTTCAGCCGATAGTTTATGAGATAATTAACCGGCGTGATGTGAAGATAGCTCCGAAAAAGATTTAGTGCAGAGCTTTTACTGATCATAGACTGTGCGGCGATCTCATCCAGGGAAAGATTTCTTCTGTAATTTTCGTGAATGAACTGCATCATCAGCTGGAGCCTTGCACGGTTTACAGAGAATTGCCCAGTGACTTCCGATGTAGTGGAAAGGTCTGTATGTTCATATATTTCCAGCCAGAGCTGCTGCATAAGGGCTGAGGTCAGAAGATGGCAGGAAGAACCGGAAGTTTGTGCAGAAATAATTTGCTTCATAAGATCCAGAATTCTGGATTGCCAGGAAATTTCCCTGCGGAAAGTCCAAAAAGGAATATTTGATGAAACGATAGGCTTCACATAGTTTTGGTAGATATAGCTGTCTGTAGCTGCAAGGAAAGAGGGCATGCAGAGAAAGTTTGGGATGACAGCATCCTCAGGAGAGGAAAAACGGTGAAGGAGTTTGGAGTTAATAAAAATGCCGCTGTCTGCTGGCAGTTCCAGCTGCTTTTCCCCAATCCAGGCAGTTACGGTCCCGGATTGAACATATACAAATTCCAGCTCCGTATGCCAGTGCCAGTCTATGCAGTTAAAATCAAACTGGGCTAAATGTTCATAATAGTAGCGAAAGGGATAGTCCTGGCTTCCGTGAGACTGGGTCTCCATTAAATTTTCGTCGGTAACAATTTTGGTATATACGTTGGTTTCTTTCATATCTGGTTTATCCTCTGTTTTACGATATTATACAATAAAAATCGAAAATAATCCAATGAAAAACACAATCAAATATAATATAATCCAATAAGACAAAAATCTTCTTCAAAGAAGAAAAAAGGAGAACCAATCATGCCAAATTACCAAAAAACCAAACGAGCCTGTTATCTGGGTTTTATTACCCAGGCTATAGCAGCCAATTTTGCACCGCTGCTGTTTCTGAAATTTCACACAGATTATCATATTTCCCTTGGAAATATTGCATTGATTTCCACCTGTTTTTTCTTTACCCAGCTGCTGATAGATTTGTTTTGTGCCCGGTTTGTAGACAAAATCGGATATCGTGTGTGCATTGTGACCTCTGAAATCAGTTCCGCTTTAGGACTGGTTGGGCTGGCATTTCTTCCGGAGCTTTTGCCAGATCCTTTTATGGGAATTATCATCAGTGTTATTGTTTATGCTGTTGGAAGCGGACTGATTGAAGTGCTTTGCAGTCCCATTATGGAAGCGTGTCCTTTCGAAAATAAAGAGGCAACTATGAGTCTTCTTCATTCCTTCTATTGCTGGGGGTCTGTGGGAACCATTGCAGTTTCCACCTTGTTTTTCGCAGTTTTTGGAATGGACAGCTGGAAGTGGCTGGCAGTTTTGTGGGCAATCGTTCCAACCATTAATGTTTACAATTTTGCTACTTGTCCCATCAAGCATCTGGTAGACGAAGGGAAAGGAATGAAAATCGGGGAACTGTTTCATAAGCCTGTGTTCTGGATTGCTGTGTGTCTGATGGTGTGTTCAGGGGCATCAGAGCTGTCCATGTCCCAGTGGGCATCTGCCTATGCAGAGGCGGCACTTGGACTGTCCAAGACCATCGGAGACTTGGCTGGTCCCTGTATGTTTGCCATTACCATGGGAATCAGCCGTGTGATTTTTGGAAAATACGGAGATAAAATGGATCTGATGAAATTTATGGCAGGCTCCGGAATTTTATGCGTATTCTGCTATCTTCTTGCATCTTTGTCCTCCAATCCGGCAGCTGGATTGATTGGCTGTATTGTCTGTGGATTTTCCGTTGGAATAATGTGGCCAGGTACCATTAGTATATCTTCTAAGAAATTTCCGGCAGGCGGAACCGCCATGTTCGCCCTTCTTGCCATGGCCGGAGATCTTGGAGGCAGCATAGGGCCTGGAATCGTCGGCCGTGTCACCCAGAATGCCGGAGATAATATCCGCATAGGTATGGGCGTAGGACTGATTTTCCCAGTGGTGCTGCTGGTAATGATTTTTTTGCTTGGAAAGGTGAAAGCAGAGAAAAAATAAGTGGTATTTGAAATTGTAATAAGAAGGCTGAGGCATTATTTAAAGTAGGTGGGCGTAAATTAAAGATGAGTATACATTCTGAGCATGCATACGATGCAAAATGGAGGGAATATGCCAGATCAGAAGCTGGATAATCTTTTGAACCTTGCGCTGAATGCTACAGAAGAGGAAAGAGAAAAATCCCGGAATCTGAATGTGGGGTATGAGAAACAAACACGAAAGTGGGAAATTATTGTGAAGTATAGTGAGGCGGGAAAAGATGAGGATTCTGTTGAGGCATTGCTAGGCGGAAGCGAAATCTCCGTGGTCTCCCTCCTTGGAGGGTACGCTATTGTGACGCTTCCCGAAGGTATATTGGACGAATATTCCAGGCGGCCCCAGATCGAATTTATAGAAAAGCCTACCCGTCTGTATTTTGAAGACTTTTTTTCAAAAGAGGCAAGCTGTATTACCCAGGTACAGCGCAATGAGCCGGGAAATTTACAGCTGACAGGACGAGGCGTGCTGGTTGGAATTGTGGATTCCGGTGTGGATTACCGCCATCTGGCATTTCTCACAGCAGATGGAAAATCCAGGATATTGCGTTTGTGGGATCAAAGCATTCCCGGTAATCCGCCGAAGGGATATGCAACAGGAACTGAATATACGAATGAGGAAATCAATGAGGCGCTGTCCCTTTCTGTGCAAGAGGGGCGACGCCTTGTTCCGTCTGAAGATGGAAGCGGTCATGGAACAGCTGTGCTTGGAGTAGCTGCAGGCAGCGATTTTTCCCGTGGCGCAGTGAACCGGGGCGTGGCATATGAAAGTGACCTTCTGGTTGTGAAAATGGGAATTCCAAGACAGGATTCTTTTCCAAGAACTACAGAGCTTATGCAGGGAGTAGACTATCTGGTGCGGCAGGCACTGGCTATGGGACGACCAATGGTAATCAATTTAAGTTTTGGAAATAACTATGGCTCACATGAACCTTATAATTAAGGGAAAACATAAGAAAACACTGATATTTCCTGTGTTTTCGGGAGATTCAGTGTTTAATCAGATTTATGATCGGCTGTCATTCTGGTCTTATAATACTCGGTCAGAATCATATTGATCTGCTGGGAACGTGTACGAAAGTTCTCTTTCGCATCTTTATCAATCTCAGCGACCAGTTCTTTGGAGAGGGTAGTATAGACCTGAACATTATTGGAACTGATAGCCATGTTGTGATACCTCCGGTTTCATTTTAATAGCTTTATTTTATCATACTTCATGGGGTGGGGCAATGTTAACCGGGAAACGGAGCATGATTTATTACAGGACATATTTGCCGGAAAGGAATACAAAATGAAAAAACATATTACAGATGAGAAAACAGGAATCAGCTATACATTATGTGGAGATTATTATTTGCCGGATTTGGAATTGAAAGAACAGGAAGAAGCGCATTATGGAAAGTACGGAATGCTTAGAAAAAGTTTTCTGAAAGAACATCGACCAGGGCTATATTTCTCTTATCTGCTGACGGGAAAATTAACAGCACATTTAAATGAAGTAGATCAACAGGCAAATGAAAGAATGGAAGTGCTGGTAGATCAGATGATGGAAAGACAGGTGATTACGGAAAAATTGAAAGTTCGTGATCAAATGGCCTGGGTTGGTGCAGTCAATAATATTCAGAATGCTGCGGAAGAGATTGTGTTAAATGAAATTGTGTATATTTAACCCAATACTCGCATTATTTAATATGGACGCACATAAACTAAAATGGGTATATTCTCCTTGACAAACTTGTTTGGAAAGGCTAAGATATACTCAGTGATCGCACTATGGAAACTTGAGAAGCCCATAGTCCGGAAGGCTCCTGCGGGAGCCTTTCGTTATTTATACGGATAAATTGGTAAAGCAGATGAAAGGTGGTGGAAAACTTGAATAAAAAGCAATTTTTAACATATGATGAACAGATTACTTTTCTGGAAGAACAGAAAGGTTTAATAATTTCTGATAAAGAATATGCCAGAAGAACATTGCTCAAAATCGGGTATTTTCCACTGATCAATGGCTATAAAGAGATATTTAAGGAGTCAGACAACGACCAATTTCAAAGAGGAACAACATTTGAAGATATTTACGAATTGTATAACTTTGATAATGATTTGAGAAATATTTTCCTTAAATATATTTTAGTAGCAGAACGAAACATAAAATCATCCTTATCATATCATTTTTGTAATGAATATGGGGATTTACAGTCAGACTATCTGAATGTGAATAATTATGACTATACAGGCAAGAAGAAAAATGTGATAAATAAAATGTTAAAGATTATGTCCGGGCAGCTACGACATGACAGCGACTACGTTTATATTCGACATTACATGACGATATATCAATACGTTCCATTGTGGGTGCTGATGAATGTCCTGACAATCGGGCAGTTATCAAAAATATATGCCAGTCAGAAGGGGCGTATACAGATTAAAGTCTGTCTGGACTTTGGACCTCTGAAGGTAAATGAACTGGGAAAAATGCTGGCGGTTATGACAAAATTCAGAAATGTTTGTGCTCATAATGATCGGTTGTTTGACTTTCGGACAAAAGATGCGTTGTTGGATAGAAATATTTATGAGCGTTTACAGATATCAAAGGAAAAAGGGCGTTATAAATATGGTAAGAATGATCTCTATGCACAGGTTATTATTTTAAAGCTACTTTTGTCAGATGAAGATTTTCGCACATTCTTTCATGATTTAAAAGTGTGCTTCAAAAATCATCCAATACATAAAGAGATACTTGAGAGAATGGGATTCCCGGATAACTGGGAACGGATTGGGAGAATCAAGAAATACACGAAGTCAGAAATATATTGAATTATTTGAGAAGGACTGATGTTCTGTAGAACTATTATTTCTATGAGCAACAGTCCTTTAATGTATACCATTTTGTAAAAATCACAATTCTATATCATGTGATTTTTTCTTAGATCGAGCAGGCTGATTTCGCCGCATTTCCTGTTTTCTCTGGTATTCAAGTTCCCAGGCACGATGGGAGAAAACATCAGGATCCTCCACATTGAGATAATCCACCTCATTGGCTGCAATATCACGACGGTGATAGTCGTAATATTTACCGAAAGTACCCTTGAGTTGTTCAATTAGCTTGTCCCGGAAATCAGGACGTATCTGGATTCTGGTGTCCAGCAATTCTGTATACTGTTCAGGTT
>ERZ1035041.477-NODE-477-length-18188-cov-7.307395_pt1 | contig 18188 bp, 11 predicted proteins | sample MGYA00520684_ERZ1035041 | MGnify/ENA primary metagenome ERZ1035041 (study PRJEB33766, sample SAMN09781699) | gut metagenome | biome: gut microbiome | host: Homo sapiens | place: Madagascar | study: EMG produced TPA metagenomics assembly of the PRJNA485056 data set... | reverse complement strand
CCCGGTAAGCTGCGGAATCAACATTTTCTTTAACTTCTTAAGTTCTATGGGATTCGGTGTTTACAGTGATAAAAAGGCAGATGAAGCAGCAGAAAATGCCAAGAAGAAAAAGGCTGTTGGAAGTGAATTTTATAACACAGTTGCCGGAATTTTTGGCGCTGGATTTATGAAAACAGGAGCAACTCTTTATCCTTGTGATGTAAAAACAAGAGATGCTTACGCCAACATGGACGTAGCCGGATACAACTATGGAATCAAGCGTTACCGTCATGACCTGAAGAAATATCCGAAGAGAATGATTCTGGGAAGCGAGACTTTCTGTGCAGATGCTTATCAATTTATGCAGGAAGCCAAAAGAGACAAACGTATTATCGGTGATTTTGTGTGGGCAGCACAGGATTATCTTGGAGAGGTTGGAATCGGAGCCTGGGAGTACAAGGATTATGCACCGCGTTTTGATGGCGGCTGCGGCTGGGTAACTGCTGGTTCCGGAAGAATCGACCTTACTGGAAAGCCTCTTGGCGAGATGGCTTATACAAGAGTGGCTTTTGAACTGGAAGACCTGGCAATCGCAGTTATGCCTGTAAACCATACAAAAGATGCGCACTCCCCATCCGCATGGAAAATGACCAATGCCATGGAAAGCTGGTCCTGGGATGGCTGTGAAGGAAAGGCTGCGAAGGTTGAGGTTTATACACGCGCAGATCATGTAAAGCTTTATATAAACGGAGAGTGCGTAGGAACTAAGAAGCCGAAAAACGACTGCAAGGTATTCTTTGATACCACCTACCACAATGGAGAAATCAAAGCGGTTGCATTTGATGCAAATGATAATGTAATTGCAGAGAAAACCTTAGCAACAGCTGGAAAAGAAACTGTCCTTCGTGCAGAACCGGAGCTTACCCGTGTGAATGCAGACACCGACCTTTGCTATGTAAGAATGCGCTACACCGATGAAAACGGCGAGACCAAACCTCTGACAAGAGGACGGATCAAGCTTGAAGTAGAAGGCGGCGACCTTCTTGCCTTCGGCAGTGCATGCCCGTACTACCCGGAAAGCTACCAGAGCGCCGAAACCGATACCTACTACGGCGAAGCCCTTGCTATCATTCGTCCACAGTCCGGCGCTGGCAAAGTAGTTGTAAAAGCACAGTCTGACCTTGGCGAAGCAGTGGCTGAGGTGGAGATTCTTGGATAAATAATTTATCGTTTTTTGCAATATGTTCTGGATAATAGGCAGTGATGCCTGTATAATTAAAAAGAGATGCAGATATTCTGACACTCAAAAAGGAGGAATAGCTGCAAGAGATGAATAAGAACAAGATATTCTGGCTGCTTCTTTGCTGGAATATCTTGTTGTGCATTACAAAGAGATATAGAAAAGCCTTTTTCAAACACGCTCTAGCTGGAGGAACCTTGCCCTATGATATCAATTGCTGTAGTAGAAGACGACCAGGAGTATCAGAAACAGCTTTTACAATATATAGAACAATACGGAAAAGAACAGGAAGCGCAGTACAAAATTACGGTATTTCAGAACGGTATGAATTTTCTGGATGACTATAAGGGAGATTGCGACCTGATTTTTATGGATATTGCAATGCCTCATATGGATGGTCTGGAAACAGCTGCCGCATTGCGGAAAAGAGGGGACAACACCTGCCTTATCTTTATCACAAGCATGGCGCAGTATGCGCTGAAGGGCTATGAAGTGAATGCCTTCGATTTTCTTGTGAAACCATTGGCTTATGAGCTGTTCTGCATCAAATTTGAAAAAGCTCTGTCTCATATTGACCGGAGTGAAGCCTACTATATTAAGATCCCAAACGGAGCGAAGAAGGTTTCTCCGGGGCAGATCACATATATAGAAAGCAACAAGCATTATCTGGAATTTCATGTTCACGGAGATGTTTACAAAATGCGGGGAACGATGAAAGAGATTCAGGAATATTTTCTGGCAAGTCATTTTGCGCTGGTAAACAGTTCCATTCTGGTGAACCTTTCCATGGTGGATGAATGGAAGGGAAACGAAATCAAAGCAGCAGGTCAGACTTTCGTTCTTTCCCAGAAATATAAAAAGGAATTCCTGGACAGGCTGACCATGCAGATGGGACAATGATGCAGAGCAATGAAGTGGATAATGCTATGGAACAATAAGAATGACATGGAGCAATAACATGGAAAAAATGGATTTGTTTAGGATTACCCAGGCGCATGGATATATTTTCCAGATTTTTTTCGCGGAAGTCCTTTGTACAAGATATTTGCCAAAGAAAAAGAATTTTCTATTACGGGCATTGACCAGTGGGATGATTTTTCTGCTGCTTTCTGTTGTGCTGCCGAATATAATCAGCAATTATGTTTCAGGAGTATTTTCCTTTACCGTATTCTTTCTCAGTCTTGGCTTCTGGCGCTTCTGCCTGGCAGCAGATTCCCAGGAAATATTGTATAGCTGCATGCTTGCTTTATTTATCCAGAATCTGTCCTCCAACGTTTATAATGTTATTTTTTATTCAATGTTTTACGGAGCACCTGTAACAGTACAGTTTTCACTTTCGGTAATTTTAATGCTGCTGATCTATAATGTTTTCTATTTCCTGATCATAAAAAGATTTGCAAAGGAAAGGCTGGAAAATATGCTGAGCAACACAGCATGGATCTGGCTGATCGCAGTTGGTATTTTTGTATTTTTCCTGCACTATTTATTCTGGATGTATGGAATCCGGGAGGTCTGGGTAGTATATCCGCCGCTGATTCTCTGTGACATTCTGGGGCTTGGCGTCGCCCTTGGATTTGTGGAGCTTCGCACAAGAAATGCAGACAATGAAAATCTGCGCCAGCTTCTGGAACTGGAGAAAAAGCAGTTTGAAATGACCAGAAGCAACGTGGAATTTGTAAACAGAAATGCCCATGACCTGAAACATTACATCCACAAAATCCAGCGCCTGGAAAATCCGGAAACAGAAGAGTTAGAGGAAGTATTGACCAAAGTGGAGGCCTATGAAAGTGCATTCCAGACAGGAAATGCAGCGCTGGATGTGGTGTTGACAGAGAAGAAGCTTCTGTGCCAGCAGGAGAAAATTTCTTTTACATGTATGGTTGATGGAGAAGCTTTAAATTTTATGAAGATTCTTGATGTGGCATCCTTGTTTGGAAACGGCCTGGACAATGCCATCGAACATGAGCGAAAAGAAGCTGTAGAGAAGCGGTACATATTCCTGAAGGTATTTCAAAAAGGCAGCTTCGTCAGTGTAAGAATCGAAAACTACTGCGCTCATTTCCCCCAGCTTTCCCCAGAAGGCCTGCCCGTGGCATCCTCCAAAAAAGACGCCGCATTCCACGGCTACGGAACCAAAAGCATGCAGTATATCGTAGAAAAATACAACGGAAACTTCCGAATTTCCCAGGAAGGGAATCTGTTTGTTGTAAGCATGCTGTTTCCTTCTGCATAGTGTCCTTAAAATTCCGCAGTTAAAATCCTCTGGAAAACTCTGGGGGATTTTTTTATTGAGTGTTAATAAAATTGGAAAAGTGTACAGATACACATCAAAAAGTGTTGGAAAAGTGTACAAAAACGAGTTAAAAATCATTGGAAAAGCGGTTGGCTATAATTTTGCCAGAATTTCATATGAATTTGCCACCTTGTTCTGATAGCCCTTTTTCTGTGGTATTTTGACTGGTAGAAAAACCTGCGGGTATCGCAGCGAAAAGGAGAAGAGGAAATGAAAAGAAAGGCATTTATTATGGCTATGGTGATGTGTATGATGGGTTCCGCTGTGGGAACAACAGGGATGACTGTATATGCAGAAGAAAACACAGCCGAATCAGAAGAGAGCGTTGAGACAGAAGAAAGTACCGAATCAGAAGAAGGTACTGAAACTGAGGCAAGTGTAGAGACAAGTACAGAAGCGGGAGACACGCTTGCAGAAGACCAGGTCCTTCTTCCTGCATCCGAAGCCGTTTTTACCGAGGGCGAAGGCGTAGGCCCGGATAATGAAAAAGAGCCAACTTCCTATGACGAAGAAGTTGGCATGATCCGTGCTGTAGCCCAGGGAACAGAAATCGTATACACAGTTCCGGAAGGCACAGAAGGAACCTATGACATGTACCTTACTGTATCCAAGGTTCTGGCTGCATTCAGCTCTCAGCCGTTTACTTTCACCATCAATGACGGGGAAAATTTCTCTGTGCCTGTAGATTTGCAGGTTCCGGCAGATTCCCCTGCGTCCTACACAGATGACGGAGAGTACGATGAGGGAACTCTTACAGACACCGGAAGATTTCTGATTAAACAGAGCCTGGAATTAAAAGCAGGAGACACCATCAAGGTTACCTGTGCATTTGGATGCAAGGCTCCGACCCTGAAAGGAATGGTTTTCCCATATGTAGGAGATGTTCTTCTGGCACCTGCAGGAAGTGAAGTGCCGACCGGATACGATAATACAGTAAAAACAGTTCCGGAAGCAGATCCGTCCGATCCACTGGCTGGACTTAACATCATCTGGCTTGGCTCTTCCGTAACATACGGTGCGCAGTCCGGCGACCATTATTCCATGGTAGACGCCATCCAGGACAACCATCCGGGAACCGTCTGCGAGAAATACGCCATCAGCGCCACCACTCTGGTAAACGAGAAGGAAGACTCCTATGTAGGCAGAATGAAGCTGATCAGCAAGGACGAAACTCCAGATCTGTTTGTAGTCCAGCTGTCCACCAACGACGCCACCACAGGAAAACCAATGGGAGAAGTCAGTGACAGCACAGATCCGGCAGACTTTGACGATACCACAATTGCAGGAGCAATCGAAACCATTATTTCTTATGTAAAGGAAAACTTCGGCTGCCCGGTTGTGTTCTACACCGGAACCTACATTGAGAAGGAAGGCTACGATGAGATGGTAGACTTGCTCCTTCAGATCCAGGAAAAATGGGGCATCGGAGTTGTAGACATGTACCACAACGAGGAAATGACCGCCCTCTACGGCACAGACCTGTACAACGAGTACATGCACGACGAAATCCACCCATTCCGCAAAGGCTACGTAGAATGGTGGACCCCGGTAATCGAAGAGTACCTGACGGAGTTTCTTAGTAATCATTAACAGGCGGAATTTTGGAAAACACCGATTATGCTGTAAAAATATCCGTTTATGCCATTTGTATTGCTATTCAACAGCCGCAGGCTATAATGAAGTTATCTTAAAAACACGATTTCAGAAGGGCTGTAGAGAATATAACGTGAATGGTTCTAGAACGTGTCATTTTTGAATAGGAACCAGTCACGATTGGACAACATTACCAACGATATTTGTGCTATACTACCAAAAAACAAGTTGACTTTTTGGTAAAATAGACAAAAGCGGTTGCAATTTGCGTATGAAAATTGACAGTCTGCGCATAAAATGAACCGTGAGCGGAAAAATCTGTTATAGTACTACCATAAAAGATAAGCTTACGCGCTGTGGCAGCGCAAAATATAAAAGGAGGGAGCTTATGAGCAACAAGAAAAAGTCCGCAGGCTTATGGAGAGGACTCACATCAGTATCAGCCAGTCTTCTTGCAGTCACAGTGGGCGCATCGGCTATTGTGGATGCCAATGCAGCATTCATCAACACACGTCTTGGAGTTTCCAGCTACAAGATCGTAGACACAAGTAACGGAGAGAAAACAGATTCCACTTATTTCAAATCTGAGTTTTCAAGCCTTGATGAGGTAATCGAAGCGAAAGATGCTCTTGCAGCAGAAATCGCATCAGAAGGAACTGTATTATTCAAAAATGAAGATACAACCCTTCCACTGAATACTTCTTCTGACAAGGTCACCCTTTGGGGATTGAACTCCATCAATCCAACTCTGGGTGGTATGATCGGATCCTCTGTTTCCATTGATGCGGAAGCAGGTCAGAAGCAGTATGATATCCAGACTGCACTGACTGAGAAGGGCTTCTCCCTGAATCAGGATATGCTGGATCTGTACAGCAGCGAGGATGTAAATGGTACATATGGCAGAAAAGGCGGACATTCCTTACAGCCATCTTTTGGAACAATGTATGAGAATCCGGCAGCTTACAAGGTAGGCGAGGCACCGGAGAGCATTTACACAGATGATGTTCTGAAATCAGCAGATGACACCGTTGCACTGGTTGTAATTTCCCGTGACAGTTCTGAGGCTTCCGATTACAACCCGAACATGACAAGCGCAGACGAAGCAGACAGCTACGAGCGTCCGTTGGCACTTTCCGATAATGAGAAAGCCATGATCGAGCTTGCCAAAGAGCACAGCACAAAGGTTGTAGTTCTTCTGAACACAAACAACCCGGTTGAGATCGATGACCTGAAGAATGACGAGGGAATCGGCGCAATCGTATGGGCTGGTGAGCCAGGTGCAAATGGTTTCCTCGGTGTAGCAGATGTCCTTTCCGGTGAGGTGAACCCATCCGGTCACATCGCGGATACATATGCAGTAAACTCCACATCTGCTCCGGCTATGGTAAACTACGGTGTATATCTTTACACAAACAATTCCCAGGCTGGCTCCGATGCAGTTCTTACTGAGGAAAACAAAGCAGACTGGTATCTGGTAGAATCCGAGGGAATCTACACCGGATACAAATATTATGAGACAAGATATGAGGACGAGATTCTCGGACAGGGAAATGCAGATACAACAGAAGGTTCTTCTGACGGCGCTGCATGGGATTATGCAAACGAAGTTTCTTATCCATTTGGATATGGACTTTCCTATACAACCTTCGAGCAGAAGCTTGAATCTGTAGATGTACAGGTTGGCGGAACTGCTACAGCAAAAGTAAATGTAACCAACACAGGTGACGTTGCCGGTAAATCCGTAGTTCAGCTTTATGTACAGTCCCCATACACAGAGGGCGGTCTTGAGAAATCTGCAATCCAGCTCATCGGTTACGGAAAAACAGAAGTTCTTGATCCAGGTGCTTCCGAAGAGGTAACCATCGAGTTTGATCCTCTTTACATGGCAAGCTATGATGAGGATGCTGTGAAAGCGGATGGAACTCAGGGTGCATGGTCACTGGAGGCAGGAGATTACTACTTCGCAATCGGTAACGGCGCACATGAGGCACTGAACAATGTTCTGGCAAACAAGAATGGCAATGAAGACGGACTTGTAAAAATTGCTGAGACAGACGAGATCAATGCAGACAATGCAATCAAATGGAATCTTGCTGATACAGATATTGAGACCTATTCCGCAGGAGTTGAGAACCAGCTTCAGGATATGGATATCAACAACCTGATTGAGGATACTGTTGAATATACCACAAGATCTGACTGGTCCAAGGGATGGGAGCCAATTGAGTCACTGACACCTACTGAGGCTATGATGGTAGGTCTTACCGATCAGCTGTACGAACTCACTGAGAATGAGGGTGATGGAAGCGGTATTACATGGGGCGCAGACAATGGCATGAAGCTCATCGACATGATGCAGTTTGATGAGAATGGCAACTATGCCGGAGCATTGGACTTCGATGATCCGATGTGGGATCAGCTTATGAACCAGATTACTCTGGACGAGGCAATTCAGTTCATTGAAAAAGCAGGTGATGACTTCGAGAATATCGATTCCATCCAGCTTGCAAGAACATACGCAAACGACGGTCCTTTGGGATACACCGGTGACCAGGTTGGCGGTTATTTCGTAAGATGGTCAAAAGACCTTTCTGAGGAAGACTACTATACAGAAGAAACAGATGACAAGGCTACTTACCGTATGGCAACCATGCCAACAGAGCCGATCGTTGCAGCAACCTTTAACAAAGACCTTGTTGAAAGAGAAGGCGAGCTTCTTGGAGAAGATGGTCTGTGGGCAAATGAGAGCTCCTTATTTGCACCAGGTCTGAACCTTCACAGAACTGTTTACTGCGGACGTAACCATGAGTATTACTCAGAGGATTCCGTTCTTACTGCTTACATGGGAAATGCTCTCTGCGTTGGCCTTAAGAGCAAGGGAACCATGGCTGAACCGAAACATTTCGCATTCAACCATCAGGAAGCAAACCGTTCTGGTCTGTCCACCTTTATGACCGAGCAGGCAGCCCGTGAGAACGAGCTTCGTGGATTTATGATGTGCATGAGCAGTAACAATGCACAGGGCGTTATGACAGCATTCAACCGTGCCGGTACTTCTTTCGTTGGTGCGTACAAGAATCTTCTTGAAAACATTACAAGAAATGAGTGGGGCTATCAGGGATGGTTCGTAACCGATATGATTAATGGTGCGGACTACATGAACTGGAGAGACGTAACAGCAGCTGGCGGCGGCGGAACACTGACCTCTTCTGCATATGATACTTCTACCATCGGTGCTATGGCAGAATCCAAAAAGGACATTGAGAAAGATGTAAACTTCCAGCAGATGATGAAGAAGAACATCAAATACTTCCTGTATCAGCTGGTACAGAGCAATGCCATGAACGGAATCAGCTCTACAACTGAGATTCAGGCTGTAAGAACCTGGTATCAGAATGCTTTGACAGGCGCAGAAGCAGCATTCGCTGTACTTACACTTCTGTTCCTGATCATGACGATCCTGAAAACTGTTAAACCGAAAAAAGAAGCGTAATGGGAGGTGCGGATGATGAATAAGACAAAAAAATCAATCGGACTGTATCTGACGCTTGTAGCAGGCATTATCGCTATCGTAGAAGCAATTTACTACGGTCAGGTAATGTACACTTATCAGCCAGTATATTACTTCCTGGCAGCAGCAATCGTCCTTGCGGTACTTTCCTTTGTACTGGTTGGTTTCAATAAAGTGATTACCGGATTTATCCCGGTTGTAAATGCAGTATTAATGGCAAGCGCAGCTGTATGGAGCGCTTCCGTAATGGTAAACCAGATCGGTTATGTAGTTTCCGGACTGGATGGAATTGACACAATTATGAGTTTCATTATCTTCTGCAGCGTGGCAGTGGTTGGCATGATCCTTAACATCGTAGCTTCCTTCCTGCCGGTTGCAAAAGAAGTTGAGTAATTTATCTGAAAATCTTCCGGGAACAGGCGTGAGACGACCTGTTTCCGGGATGATAAAAATTTTACAGATGTATGTGGCATGTTACATCTGCAAAATAAATGTAAGAAGTTAACTGCGCGGCAAGCAGTTACAATAGAAAAGGAGAGAAAATCATGAAGAAAAAAGTTTTAGCACTTGTACTTGCAGCAGCAATGGCATCCTCTATGGCAACAAGCGTTTCTGTATTCGCAGAGGCAGCTACAGAAACAACAGCCGCAACAGCAGCAGATCTTCCGGCAGAGCCACAGTTTGAGCCAAACAAAGATTATGATGAGTATACTGTAGTAGAGTACACAATCGAGGATATCCAGGCAGACCTTGTTTGCACCGTATCCACAAACAAAGATCACACAGAGTTCTACCTTGAGTGCAACTTCTACGGTGATGATCAGATGACAAAAACAACCTATGACGGAAAAGAGTACACAGTAGAAGAGGATAAGACAGGTTTCATGAAAGGTGATACACCAGCTATCCTTGACAAAGCTCTTGAGCAGAACATCTGGGTTCCAATCGGTGATGCAGCAGCTTCCGATGATGCAAAAGCTGACGACAAGAAAGAAATCAAAGGTGTAACAGAGGATCAGCTTCCGGCAGAGCCAATGTTCGAAGCTAACAAAGATTATGACAAATGGACAGTAGTAGAGTACACAATCGAAGACATCCAGGCTGATCTTGTTTGCACAGTATCTGCAAAAGAAGACAACAGCGAGTTCTATCTTGAGTGCAACTTCTACGGCGATGACCAGATGACAAAGACAACCTATGATGGAAAAGAGTACACTGTAGAAGAAGACAAGACAGGCTTTATGAAAGGTGATACACCGGCAATCCTTGACAAAGCAATCGAGCAGGATCTGTGGGTATACTTCGACAACGGTGCTGATGATGCAGATGCAGCAGACGCAGAGGCAACTGATGGTGCAGCAGCAACAGCAGCAGACCTTCCGGCAGAGGCACAGTTCGAGCCAAATAAAGACTATGACGAGTACACAGTAGTAGAGTACACAATCGAAGACATCCAGGCTGACCTTGTTTGCACAGTATCTACAAACAAAGATCATACAGAGTTCTACCTTGAGTGCAACTTCTACGGTGATGATCAGATGACAAAGACAACCTATGATGGAAAAGAGTACACTGTAGAAGAAGACAAGACAGGCTTCATGAAAGGTGATACACCGGCAATCCTTGACAAAGCAATTGAGCAGAACATCTGGGTGACCATCGAGAAATAATTTTTACCGTGTGATTGGTAAAATGTGTTGAAATAATTGATTAATTTTCAGCGAAAAGATAAGCTTACACTTAAAAAATAATATACAGCATTTCGGTAACTGAGGTGCTGCAGCGAAAAGGGTGCCTTTGCCATGAGGCACCCTTTTTGCTGGAAAAATGTATGAACAATAAGCTGAAGGCAGCGTAAGGTGCCAGGATAAAAAGACTAAATTTTTGTCTTGATTCTGGTGCTTTGGCAGTAAAAATGCTAAAATATAAAGTGGTTACAAGAGATGATTTATGGGGGATTTACTATGCTTAGAGTGGCAGTTGCAGAGGACAATCCGAAAGACAGGGAACGGCTTTTAAGTTTTTTGAAAAAGTATGGGGAAGAGAAGGATGTGCAGATCGAAGTGGCGGAATATACAGACGGAAGTGAGCTTCTGGATCAGTACCGTCCCTGCTATGATGTGATTTTCCTGGATGTGGAAATGCCTCAGATGGATGGAATGAAAGCGGCGGAAAAAATCCGGGAAACAGACGAAGAAGTGATTCTGATCTTTATCACAAATATGGCGAAATATGCCATCAGAGGCTACGAGGTGCAGGCCCTTGACTATGTTCTCAAGCCAGTGAAATACGAAGCCTTTACCGTGAAAATGGACAAGGTAAAAAGGCTTGCAGAGAAGAAAAAAGACAAAAGCATCAGTATAAAGACCGGTACGGCAACCCACCGTCTGCTGCTGTCCCATATCCAGTATGTGGAGGTGGTACAGCATCTCTTGATCTTCCACACAGAGGACGGGGATTTTTCCACAAGAGGTGTTCTGAAGGATGTGGAGGCTGTGCTGGAGGAGAACGGTTTTTACAAATGCAACAAGTGCTATCTGGTAAATCTTCGCCATGTGCGAAGCGTCCATGACGGAATGGTTCTTGTGGGCAATGACCAGCTGCAGGTGAGCCGGGCGAGGAAGAAAGCCTTTGCAGAGGCGGTAGCGGATTATATTGGGAATATGCAAAGTATTTGAGTCTGGGTTGCTTAGTGGATCTTTACTGAAACTTTTCCAAGGTGAGATTAGAGCGTGTTTGAGAAATCATTCCCGCAATTTGTACGCTCCAGCGCCTATGAAAATATTAAACGTTTAAATTTATGCAGGATTTATGGGAGAGAAAGATGGAAACATGGTTACAGGGAATGGACGGATTTTCTTATTGCATGGAAATGCTGGCAGCAGCATTATGTTTCTTTATTTTTCTAAAAAAGAGAAAAGGCTTCTGGCTGCGGGTAGGAGCCAGTGCGATTATGCTGTTTTTGGCCAGTTTATTAATTTATCCTTATTTTGTTGATATAACGAATATTTATAACTGGATATGGTTTATTTTTATTTTTGCACTGACTATAGTGATCTGCTATTTTTGCTGTGACATTACATGGAAAGATGCAATTTTGGCAGCTTCCTGCGGTGCATTGCTTCAACATACGGCATCATCTCTATTTATTGTCATTTTTTATCAGGGAGTTATTCCTGAATTTTCAGGAATCCGCTACTGGGGATTATACGTATGTGTTTATCTTATCGGTACTATTCTGATCGCACGAAAGCTGCCGGATGAAGGGCACTATCACGTAAGCCGCGCCAACGCAGCAATTATGGCAGTCACAGTTCTTACAATCGTGCTGGTTTTAAGTGTTCTGGTAAAAAGTACAACTATTGATGTGATCGGAGTTGGAACAGCGAATAAGGAATACATAAAGCTGTTTCGTTTAAATCAGATTTATGCCCTTGGAGCATGCGTGCTGGTGCTGGCGCTGGAAACCATTCTGCAAAGAGAGCTTCGCGCCCAGAGAGCACTTTCCGAGAACAAAAACCTGTGGAACCAGCGGCAGCTGCAGTACGAAATGTCCCGTGAAAATATTGCCATGATTACCCGGAAATGCCACGATATGAAGCACCAGATTGAAGCCCTGATCCAGACAGAAAGCCATTCTGAAAGGCGGAAATCCTTCATCGAAGATGTGCAGGATATGATCCAGGTTTACGACAGTGACGTACATACAGGGAATGAAGCACTGGACACCATCCTCATGGAAAAAGGCCTTTACTGCAAGGTCCATCACATCGACTGGACCTGTGTGGCAGACGGAAAACTGCTGGAATTTATGGATGTGGTAGACCTTTTTACCATTATGGGAAATGCTTTGGATAATGCGGTGGAGAGCGTGGAGAAGCGAGGAAAAGAAGAGTACAAAAGTATCGGTGTACGAGTGTGGAAAAAAGATCTTTTTGCAGTGATCCAGGTGGAAAACACCTTTGAAGGAGAGCTGAAAATGAAGGACGGCCTGCCCCTTACCAGCAAAGCAGACAAAGAAAATCACGGAATCGGTATCCGCAGCATCAAGTCCATTGTGGAGAAATACCAGGGAACTGTCAGCGTTCGTGTGCAGGACGGAAACTTCGTTCTTACCATTTTATTACCGATCATGTCATGAAAATGACGGTTCATTCCAAAGCCCTTGCGAGGGCTTTTTCTTTTGCTATAATGGCTTCATAAGCAATTTGGAAAGGCAGAAAATAATTTTAGGAGAGGACAATTATGGAGAAGAAAGCCAAAAAGCGAATGAGCAACAAAACATTTGCAGGAATCTGGGGAACCGTTCTTGCAATCCTTCTGATCGTGGTTCTGGTAGGCAATTATTTCGCAATGAAATATACCACCATCATCACCCGATCACTTGGACACACAACAACAAAGGTTACCACTACAGGTGATGGAAGCGGTGACAATGAGTACTTCAAAAGTGACTACAGCAGCCACGAAGAGCTGGTAGATCACGAGACAGAATTCAGCAAACAGCTGGTAGCAGAGGGCATTGTTCTTATGAGAAATCAGGACAACGTGCTTCCTCTTGAAAGCGGCAAAAAGATTAGTCTTTTCGGAATTGGTTCCGCAAAATTTGTATACAGCGGACTGGGTTCCGGAGCAATCGACACCTCCAAAACAACCAGCTTAAAGGATGCACTTGAGGCAGAAGGCTTCCAGGTAAACCCGGATCTTTACTCTGTTTATGAGAAGTCTGAAGCCCGTGTTGGAAAAGAAGAGGATCCATCCACATACCTGGATTCTGTAGCAGATTCTGTAAAAGAATACAACGATGCAGCAATCGTAGTCATCTCCAGAAACGGAGCAGAGGCACAGGATCTTACCGAAGATCAGCTTTCTCTTTCCGATGCTGAGATGTCACTTGTAAAGTATGCAAACGACAATTTCGATGATGTCATTGTCATGCTGAACACAGCAAACGCAATCGAAATGGGCTGGTCTGATTCCCAATATTTCCCGAACATTAAGGCCTGCATGTGGGTAGGATATCCGGGCCAGGAAGGTATCACTTCCATTGCGAAAGCACTGACAGGAGAAGTAAATCCATCCGGACGTCTTGTGGATACATACGCTTATGATGCCATGAGCGCACCTGCAACCCAGATTTTTGAGTACGGTGAGTGGACTAACACAAACAACGAAGAGAACGGACCGAAAAACGCTTACACTGTTTACGGTGAGAGCATTTACATCGGTTATCGCTACTATGAAACACGCTATGAGGACACGGTTCTTGGACAGGGAAATGCGTCCACAGCAGACAGTGAATACGATTACACTAAGCAGGTTCAATACCCGTTTGGATACGGAATTTCCTATACTCAGTTTGACTACAGTGATTTCTCCCTGACAGAAAACGGAGATAATTTCACAGCACAGGTAACGGTTACCAACAGCGGTGACGTTGCTGGAAAAGATGTTGTAGAGGTTTATTTCCAGTCTCCATACACAGACTATGACAGAGAAAATCGGGTAGAAAAATCAGCAGTTGAGCTTTGCGGATTTGAAAAAACAGGAGAGCTTGCACCTGGCGAAAGCGAGACAGTAAGCATTGATATTTCGAAGGAAACTCTTCGTGCATATGATTACACAAATGCAAAAACTTACATTGTAGACGATGGTACTTATTACTTTGCAATCGGCGATGACTGCCATCAGGCACTGAATAATATTCTTGCTGCAAAGGGTTACACAACAGCTGACGGTATGGATGCAGATGGAGATGATTCTCTGGTTGGAACCTATGAGCAGAAGGAATTTGACAACACAACTTACGCGAAAGATGCTGCAACAGGCAACGAAATTACAAACCAGTTTGACTATGGAAACATCCAGACTTACGATGATTCTTATGTATATCTGACAAGAAATGACTGGACAGGAACATGGCCGACCATCTATGGAGAGCCAAACGAAAAAGGCAGATACAATGCAGAAGCAACAGAGGAATTTGTACAGTTAAGTCAGAACAATATTTACCAGGATGACCCGAACGCAGAGATGCCAACTACAAATTCCGGCGATAACATCAACCTGATCACCATGCGTGGAAAGGATTATGATGATGAGGGATGGGATGCAATTCTTGACTGTCTGACTGTAGATGAGATGGTTGAAATGGTTCGTCTTGGCGGATGGCAGACTATGGCGATTGACAGCATCAGCAAGCCAATGTCCAGTGATCAGGACGGCCCTGCAGGTATTTCCGGCGAGCTGATCATGAGTGATGTAGACTGCATGGGATATCCGAACCAGGAGCTTCTGGCAGCTACATGGAACAAGGATCTGGCACTTGAGTTTGGTAAATGCATTGGTGAGGACGGACTTTCTGTAAACGTACAGGGCTGGTATGCACCTGGTGCTGGAACCCACAGAACTCCTCTTGGCGGACGTAACTTTGAGTATTATTCTGAGGATACCTACCTTGCAGGTTCCATGTGTGCAAATGAGGTAGCAGGTGCACAGAGCAAGGGAATGTACTGCTATCTGAAACATCTGGTACTGAATGACCAGGAGCAGAGACGTTACGGTATTTCCACATTTACTACGGAGCAGGCTCTTCGTGAGCTGTATCTGACTCCATTTGAAATGGCTGTCAAAGATGCGGACTGCCACGGAATGATGGCTGCATTCAACGGAATCGGCGGTATCTGGTGCGGCGCAAGCAAAGAGCTGATCACTAACGTTCTTGGCAATGAGTGGGGCTTCCACGGCATTATCGTAACCGACTATGCATCTGCAAATGACGGCTACATGTTCATTGATGCTGGTCTTCAGGCAGGAACAGACCTGTGGCTGAACACCGACTCTGAGGTTTACAAAATGGGTGATGTATCTGACAATGCAACCTTAGTCACAGCCCTCAGAAACGCTTCCCACGACATCCTCTACACCGTCGTAAACAGCTCCGCAATGAACGGAATCGACGAGAACGTAGTAGTGAAAAAAGTACTCCCGCTGTGGCAGTACTGGCTGATCGCATTCGATATCGCAATGGCCGTGATCATCATCGGCGGAGTAATTCTGGTCATCAGAAGATGCAGAAGAAACAATAAGATTGAGATTGTGGTTGAGGAAAAGAAATAAGACGGATTAGACGCAAAAGGCGCTTCCCGGATAACTGGGAGGCGCCTTTTAATGTATAAAAACATACGAATGTAATAACTTGCTGAAATTCAATGGTTTTTACATTGCAATGCAAAAACTATTGAATTATAAGTTTAGAAAATTGAAATGAAATAATTCAATTAAGTATCAGATTCAGTGTAAGCCAAATGCGCAATCTGCGCTCGGACTTATGCAATTTGCGTGATGATGTACGGAAAAAGTGAAAATGTGTTACGATAGATACATGATGACTTTCCAAGTGAGGATATACGATGAGACGTGAAGATATTGAGAAATGGCTGTATTTTGACATACCGATTGAAAAGGAACTGAGACAATATTATAAAAAGAACGGGCATGTTATGCCTGGAAATCTGTTTTTCTATACGGCGCAGAAGCTTCATGGAATTGATCTGAGTGTGCGGGACGCGTTTCGAAATATTGATCCGTCCTACATACCGGAAGCAGTCAGCTTTGCACCGTCTGGCAGGGAAGCTCAGTTTTCTGATCAGCTCTGGCTGACGAAGTTTTCAGTTTCCATACGGAAGCATCCACGGTATTTTCCGGATCTGATCCATGATCATCGGTTTATTGAGATTGCGTATGTATTCAAAGGCTCCTGCAGACAGACTATTTACTTTGAAAATCAGGAGCCAGAGATGCTTACCCTGGAAGAGGGGGAGCTTTGCATTCTTCCGCCTGGATTAAAGCATAGTATTTCTGTTACAGATGAAAGTATTGTGGTGAATATTCTGATCCGGTCGGAAGTTATGCAGAAGACCCTTACCAGTCTGGTTGCAGGAAATCATATTTTGTTTGACTTTTTTATTTATACGTTATATGAGAACACGATGCCTAACTATATATGTTTTAATACAGAGAAGAACGAGACAATCCGAAATTTGATTATGGATATGATGCTGGAGCTTTGCGAGGACCGGATGTATTCCCAGAAAGTGATTCACCTGATGCTGGGGCTTTTCTTTACTTATCTGCAGCGGGATTATTCCCATACTATGCGGTTTTCCAGCCAGTCGGGAAGGGGAATTCGCTATGTGCCGCAGATTTTCGCCTATATGCATGAGCATTATCAGACTACCTCGATAGAGGATGTGGCACAGCATTTTCATATCAGCCATTCTTATCTGGGCCGCATTTTTAAGCAGCATACCAGGACCACATCGGTACAGATGCTGCAGGAGATTCGCCTGTCCCACGCCTGTGAATTTTTGGAAAATACACAGCTGTCTGTGCAGGAAATTGCGTATAAGACAGGCTATAGTGATGTTACTTTTTTTATACGCATCTTTCATAAAAAATATGGGGTTACACCGTTACAGTACCGGAAACAACATTTTGAAAACTAAAAAATCGCTGCAGGAGAGTATAACCTGCAGCGATTTTTATATCATATTTCCTGGCTTATTTCTCGATTGCCTGCCAGTTGTTTTCCTCTAAAACCTGCTGAACAACCAGCGGTCCCTCGTTCTGGAAGAATCCACCATCGTTGGTTACTTCGTAGTTTCCGTCATCATCAACTGTTACATTGATATCAGCGTCTCCACCGAAGAAATACATCTGCAGATTGAAGGATTTTTCATCGTCCATTGCACTGACTACAATGTCAAGATCCTGACCAAGGTCTTCAATTTCGAAATTAGTTACGGTAAATTTGTCGTAATCTGCTTTCGGCTGATAATCCAGTGTGGAAAGATCAAAGCTTGCGCCGCCTTCTTTTCCGTAATCAGCAACCTTTTTCCAGTTTCCTTCTTTTTCCGCTTTTTCTACAACAAGTGGTCCTTCAGTCTGGAAGAATCCGCCGTCGTTGGTTACTTTACACTCGCCGTTGTCATCATAGGTTACATCTACATCAGCGTCGCCGCCGAAGAAGTACATCTGCAGGTTATATTCTTTATCGCCATCCTTTTTGGAAACCACAATTTCCAGTTCCTGGACAAGATCCTCGATTTCGAAATCTACCAAAGCGTACTCATCATAGTCTTCCTTTGGAGCATATGGAAGTTCCTCTTTTGTTTCGTCAGCGTCTTTTTTATCAGCATCTTTGCTGTCGGATTCTTTTGTGTCATCTGCCTTTTTATCTTCTGTTTTCTCGTCTTCTGTTTTGTCATTCTGTGCAGCAGTCTCTGTTTTAGCATCCTCTTTAGCAGCAAAAACAACAGTTGTCCCGCTTCCCGCAACCATAGCAGTTGTCAGTAACAATGCGATCATTTTTTTCTTCATTACAGTACTCCCTTTCCAAAACGTGAATTTCAAACTCAGTTACTAAACCAGATTTTAACAACGAGCTCCCCAGAAAAATACCGATTAATTAAGATGTAAATCGGCTTTTTTTGAACTGGAGGTGGGGTGGAGAATTATAGAAGATTGGCTTATGCTTGAATAGAAGAAATTTTTGATATATACTTATATAT
>ERZ1035041.473-NODE-473-length-18229-cov-5.067074_pt1 | contig 18229 bp, 18 predicted proteins | sample MGYA00520684_ERZ1035041 | MGnify/ENA primary metagenome ERZ1035041 (study PRJEB33766, sample SAMN09781699) | gut metagenome | biome: gut microbiome | host: Homo sapiens | place: Madagascar | study: EMG produced TPA metagenomics assembly of the PRJNA485056 data set... | reverse complement strand
ATACATCTTCTGACAAGATAACTATCATTTTATTGATAATTTCGGCTATAATAATTTTGTTAATTTTAACATTACTATCACTGAATGCCTTTATAGATAAATCGTTCTATACTAACGAATGCGCTAATATTTCTCTTTTTCTAAACGATAAATACATATCAATAATAATAGTTCTATTTCTCTTATTTGTTACACTTGGAATCTGCATTTACTGTTTAGTTGTGAAAAAATTTCCTTTAAAAAAATCTGATAAAAAAGTTGCAGCACAAAACAAAATAGTCATAGTGGCAATTTTGTTATCTTTATTTACTATTCTGTTTTGCAACATAGAAGCAATGCTATTTATTTATCGATTTCCGACTGAAAACGAAAGAAATTTTGAATTTTTCAAAACAAACGATACTGAGTACGTAGTAATCACTCATTATAACGATAAATTTTTAGCTGTACCTTGCGAATGCGATGATAAAGGGTTGTTCACATTCTACACCAAAAGTTACCGTTTATTTGACTCGAACGATTGTTTGTTAGATTACCGAATTTTAAGCAAAGAACCGAAAATTGAAAAAAACATTACATTTAATCCCGCTATTAAATGCAATTATAATCTACAATTCCTCTACAATTCTTGACATTTTCACAGACCTATTGTATAATTATACATGAAATATTAAGTTACGGACTTATCTGTTAAGGGAGAAGCGTATGAAAAAGATTATTGCAACAGCAATTGCAGCAATTACGGTGTCACTTCTGCTCTGCTTTTCCGCAGGAGCGTTCGACAATAATGACTATGGCGGAGGCGGCGACTACGGCGGTGGCGGTGACTACGGCGGATATGACTACGGAGGTAACGACTACGACAGCAGCAGCTACAGCGGTGATACCGACCCTGTTTCCGTTATAATAGGTATAGGCATAGTTGTTGTTATTATTATCATATCAACAATCGGAGGAAATAAAAAGAAATCCTCCTCCGGCGGCACAACACGTCCTTCATCAATGAACGGCGCAAACGTTGTACTTCCCAACAGAACTGAACAGATAGAAGGCATTATAAAACAGGGAGATCCCAACTTCTCGGCTTCCGACCTTATCACTTTCACAAAGCAGGTATACATAGATATCGAGAACGCCTGGTGCAAGCGTGACATGACCCCCGTAAGACCGGTTATGCACGAAAACCTTTACAACACTACCTGCAAGCAGGTACAGGCGAAGATAGATCAGGGCGTTGTATATCACTATGAGAGCATCGCTATAGATACGGCTTACCTTACCTCGTATGAGCGTGATTCGCAGTTTGAATATGTAACGGCATACCTCACCTCAAGAATGATAGATTACCAGGTAGACGAAAAGACCGGCAACATCATAAGAGGCGACAAGACCACACGTTGGGTACAGAAGTACAAGATGAAGTTTGTACGTTCTCTCGGTGTTCAGACAAAAACGGAAACAGGCGCTATGAACGGTCACAACTGCCCGAACTGCGGTGCTCCGCTTGAAATTTCTTCGTCCGGTGTATGCGAATATTGTGGCTCTGTTGTAACAACAGGTCAGTATTCATGGGTACTGACAGATTTCTCAGGTATAAGAAACGATACTGTAGACGACGGTATAAAGGGAGTATAATGTGGACGGAACATCAACTGTAGAAACAGCTGCATCTGTAGCTTCTGTGGCAGGCTGGCTTGTACCGCTGATAATTCTGATTGCAATTGTAGTTGTCGTGCTGATTATTGTAAACAAAGTACGTCAGACTACTCAGAAATATCTCGGTATGTCGCCTTCGCAGACTATGGAGCTTATAAACAAAGGCTTAAAGGAAGAAACCACTACACCCAAGGGCATAACAGCTCTCAGCGAAATGTACGGTCCTGCAATAACCCGTGACTTTCCTGAGATTGGCTATGCAGGAATGGAAGTCAAGGCAAAGAATGCGATAGTTGCAATTCTCAATGCCATAATGAACAAAAATGCCGAATCGCTTAAGGCAAGCGAATATACGCAGGATCTTATAAACAAGGTCAACAACCGTATATCTACCCTTAATGCGAACAACGAAAAAGAGATTTTCAATAACATAAAAATTCACCGTTGCGGAATCGCAAACTACCAGAACAGAAGCAAGGAAGCAACGGCAAGGTTTGAAATTTCTCTTCAGTATGAATATGCAAAGGTGTCGGAAGAAAAGGCAGACAGCGCAAAGCCTGCGCTTATGCAGACAGCGTACAGCGTAACGCTCGCTTACAAGCAGGATCTGCACGAACAGACGACAAGCATTGTATTTTCAAGCAACTGCCCCAACTGCGGTGCTCCCATTGATGCGTCGGCGAAGGGCAAGAAGTGTCCGTACTGCGGAAGCGGCATTACAGAAATAGCCGACCGTGTATGGCTGGTCAACGATTTTAATTTAGTAAAATAAATTAAAAACTTAATGCGAAAGGAAATATTACTATGGGACTTATTAAAGCAGCTGTAGGCGCACTCTCAGGTACTCTTGGCGATACCTGGAAAGAAGCCATTCACTGCCCTGTTATCGGCAACGATACTGTTGTTGTTAACGGCGAGAAGATGCACAACGGTAATGCAAGAAGCAGTAACACAAAGGGAACCGACAACGTTATCAGCAACGGCTCGGCGATTATGGTTGAAGAAAACACCTGTATGCTGACCATTGACAACGGCAAGATAACAAACGTTGTTACAGAACCCGGACGTTACATACTTGACAACTCGACAGCACCTTCGATCTTTGCAGGTCAGATCAAGGATTCGCTCAAGGATCTTATTTCAAGATTCACATACGGCGGAACACCTGCCACCGAGCAGAGAGTAATCTACATCAATCTTCAGAAACTGCCCGGCATCCCCTTCGGTACAGGAACACCTGTTCCCTATCCCGATCCCCGTTATAATACAACAGTAGATCTGCGTTTTTACGGCACATTCGAGGTTCAGATACCCGATGCCGAGAATGCCTGCAAGTTCTACGCAGAAGTTCTCAGCAAGGGCGTAAACGCTCCTCAGGTATACGTTAAGGACATTTTCAAGAACGAGCAGTACAAGAACGAGTTCATGCAGTCGCTGATGGTAGCGTTAAACCAGCTTTCAGCAGAAGGCTACAGCTACAACCAGATTACAAGCCAGCTCAACAACCTTACCAACAAGACTAAGGACGAAACAGCCAACAACTGGGCACAGAGAGGTCTGACGCTCACAAATATCGGTCTTGGCCCTATCACAATTTCCGAAGAAACAAAAGAGCTTCTTAAGGATCGTCTTAAGGCTGATACAATGCTCGGCGGCGATGTTCAGCGTGCTATGATGACAGGTGCCGTTGCTCGCGGTATCGAAGCGGCAGGCTCAAATGAAAACGGCGCTATGATGGGCTTTATGGGTATGAATATGGCTATGAACGCAGGTAACAACGTTCTTGGCGGTATGCCTGCGGCTCCTCAGCAGACAACACCTCAGCAGCCCACCCCCGGCGGATGGAAATGCTCGTGCGGCGCTACAAACACAGGCGCTTTCTGTTCTTCCTGCGGCGCTAAGAAGCCTGAGGCATGGACCTGCTCATGCGGTCAGTCAAACACAGGCAAGTTCTGCGCTAACTGCGGCAAGAGCAAGGAAGGCGACGCTCCCGCTGCTCCCACTCCTTCAAGCTGGACGTGCGAATGCGGCGCAACCAACACAGGCAAGTTCTGTGCAGAATGCGGCAAGTCAAAGCCTGCGGCTCCCAAGAAGTACAAGTGCGACAAGTGCGGCTGGGAACCTGCCGATCCCGAACATCCTCCGAAGTTCTGCCCCGAATGCGGCGACCCCTTCAACGAGGACGATCTGGTATAATAAACATAACAAACAAGCCTTTACCCTCCCTCACGGGAGGGTTTTGTGCGGTTTTATTCCAATAACGAGTGTAGAACAATGAATACTGCGATAAGTTTTATAAAGAAAAATACAGTTATGTTGATAGCTTTACTGGCGGCGGTTATCACATCGTTTATAGTTCCGCCCGACGAGAAATATCTCAATTATTTCGACTACAAGACGCTTGCCTGCCTTTTCAGCGTACTGGCAGTTGTATGCGCTCTTAAAAACGTACAGTTCTTTTATATTCTTGCCTGCAACATAGTAAAAAAATTCCGCAATATACGCATTTGCACAGTAGTGCTTGTATGGGTCACCTTCATAGGCTCTATGCTGATTGCAAACGATATGGCTCTGCTGACCTTTCTTCCGCTGGGATACTATGTACTGCATACCGCAGGCAAGGAGCGCTATATGGCGTTCACGTTCATAATGCAGAATATCGCCGCTAATCTCGGCGGTATGCTCACCCCATTCGGCAATCCGCAGAATTTATACCTGTACTCAAAATTCAATATCCCGATAGGCGAATTCACACTGATAATGTTACCGCCGTTTCTGCTTGCCGTTGCAATGATAACGCTATGCTGTATTATCTTTGTAAAGCCTGAGCCTATTGAACTTAAGGACAAGCCCGAAAAAATCGACCGCAAACGTACAGCCGCTTATCTTTTCCTTTTCGCTATAGCAATAATCATCGTATTCAACTTCATCCCGTACTGGATAGGTATGATATTCATCACGCTGACGCTTGTCGTTATGGACAGAAAGGCGCTTGCCGCAGTTGATTATCCGCTTTTGCTGACATTCGTATTCTTCTTCATATTTGCAGGAAATATGGCAAGGATCGATGTAATAAAGGACTTTTTCTCATCGGTCCTGCAAATAAATACACTGCTGTTCAGTGTGATCTCATGCCAGTTTATCAGCAATGTACCGTCAGCTATCCTGCTGTCGCAATTTACAAGCGATTATCACAGCCTCTTGCTCGGAGTGAATATCGGCGGTGTCGGCACACTTATAGCATCGCTTGCAAGTCTTATCACGCTCAGGCAGTACAATACCCTTAATCCGGGTAAAACCGGGCGGTATATTGTGACTTTTTCTGCATTCAATTTCAGTTTTCTGATAGTCCTCACAGCCTTCTGTATGCTTCTTGTGTAATCAGATGTAATCAAGCATCAGATACTCTTCAAACTGCTGTGAAGCGCTGTTCGCATTACTTTTACTGATATTATCTTCGTTCATCCACTTTTCAATGGTCGGATACATAGGCATACCCTGTCTGTCATGCTTGTCCGCCCATTTGTTAAAACGTTCTTCATAGCGCTCAACGTTTTCCGTTCCGAAATTTTCAATGAGAGAATTTCTGTATGCGGCGGCGGTGAGCGCTTCTTTGTCGGCATTGCCCGACAAGCCTGTACTCTTATCCCCCTTACTTATCTCGTCTGCACTTGCCTTATCTGCACTGTTCTTTTCTGTACTGTTCTTTTCTATGCCGTCACCCGGCGGACAAACGTCAGACAAATGACAGCAATCTGTTGATTTTGATGCTGCCTTTTCCTTGCCGTTATTGCGCTGTGATGCGGCTTTTTCAGGGTCAAGTATGTACATTCCGTCTGCACGGACATACAGCATTGCCCTTTCTTTTTCAAATGAAGTCTTTTTCAGTCTGTCGGCTCTAATACTGTTGCTCACCTTCCAGTGAGTTATAACATACACTCCCGAATCGAACGCTATAAGATAACCGCTGTCGCACAGCGCATTCAGGTCAGACGGTTTACAACCGGTCATTCTCTGAATGTTCTTTGCACAGCTGATAAAGCCTTCATCATCGGCATACAGCGAAAGATAGAAGTACAGCACTTTTGCCTTGACCGGCAGGTCCAGAAACCTGTCGCTTGTTACTGTTTGCTTTGCAAACATTCTTTTTTCTGCCATTTTATATTTCCCCTTTCTTTATGGCGTGATACAACAATCTGTTGATACAGATATTATAACACTGTTTTTAATGTTTGTCAACCTTTTGTTGTACTTATTTGCATAAAAAAACCGCAGGCGAACCTGCGGTCTGTTTTTTATTGTAGAATAAATCTATTCTGTCGCAGCGGCGCATTGTTTTTTATCTGTTCGACAGTTTGATATAAAACAACACGCTCCGCCAAGCACTATCTCTTTTTTAAATCCACCGCAGACAGCGGTCACCACAATTATTCATTATTCATTATTCATCATTCATTACAATTTATCTGTTACTGCACTTCCACAATAGTTATATTCTCGCCTGCAACTTCTACCTCAGCAAGCAGTGCGCTCTTTATCTGTGCCGCCTGAGCAGTATCAAGTCCCTGCGACTTTACTATGATATTTGCGCTGTTGTCACTTAAGTAGCACAGCACATCTTCAAAGCCCTGAGCCTTGAGTGTTGTTTCGATCTTGTTTTCAGCCTCCATAAGGTCTGTCAGCTGCTGTGCGTCCTGCGCCACGACCGCAAGCTCGTCTTTAGTCATATCTCCGCCGCCGTAAATGCTCTTCAGCGTTTCCTTTGCCTCTTCTCTGCTTGCCTGCTTGTCGATGCGTGCCTTTGCAAAATATTCTTCACTGCTGTCGGTTACATTTTCTGTGTTGGCAGAAGCGGAAACTATATCGCTGTCTTTTTTGTCGGACGATTTGCTTGTATTGCCGTTTTCGTTTGATACAAGTCTTGTATCGCCGTAGTTGTCTCCCGACGTGCTTTTACCACTCACATTACTGCCTATGGCAAAATTGGCATACAGTCCTACTGCAAGCACAAGCGCCAGACCCGCCGCAACAAGATGCTTTTTACCAAGTATAAGATTGATTCTCGGTCTTCTCATAACAAATACCTCACTTATGTTGTAATACATATTCTCGATGCGGAAACGTCAAGCGCCGTTCTTACCGCATTGATTACCCTTTCTGCCGTCCGGTTGCTTGCGGCATCCGGACATACCACCGTCACGCCGAGTACCGTGCGTTTATCTTCGTCAAGCTTTACCGTTACATTCGGAACTTCATTTATCCCGTCCATTGCCGCAAGCATCTGCGTTATCCGCTGTTCAAGCATCTGCTCTTCGGTAAGCCGTGTGTCTGACCCACTGCCGAAGCTTGACAGAAAGATAAGTGCGATAGCCGCTATTCCGGCAATGAAAGCTATTTTAAGCAGCTTATCGGATTTCAGCAGTTCTTTCATATTCTACCTTTCTTTTGTATATCTGACTTTTATGTCATCCCCGACTGCCGCCTGTACAAGAGACGCCGCATCGGCAATATAACTGTCATCTGTTCCGTCATCAAATACAAGCTCAACCTCACTAATAGATATGCAGAACGCACCGTCAATATGCGCTGTAATGTATACCTTACGATAAATAAATCCGTGCGATGTGAGCAGTTCCTCTACCTTCTGCCTGACAGCTCTCGCCGCTGTTATGCGTGCCTGCTCGGATAATTTGTCGCTGAAATCCACTTGTGGGATATCGCCTATCTGTGTTTCTATGCTAAGCGCAGGAATTATATCGGTGACTGAATTTATAAGACAGACGGAAAATATACACGCTATCGCAAACGTTATCTGCATTTTGTACTTTTCGCAAGGTATCAGCATTCTGAAAAGCCCTGCCGCCGCGGCAAGCACGCATATACCCAGTGCCGCCTGCTTTATTTCACTCATAACGCACCACCTGACATAAATATCATAAGAGATATCGATATAACCGCCATAAGCAGAAATGATACCAGCATAGCCATAATTATCGAGCTTACACCTTCGGCGCACTTGAGAAGTCCAGTAAGCTGTGATATGCCGAACAGGTCGCTGAAAGCCGCCGCCGCAGAAAATGCGAGCTTATAGCACAGTACCGACAATATTGACGGAAGAATCAGCACACCGCCGGTTATTATGCCGAATACGCCGAAGTTATTACGGATAAGACCTATGCCGCCGTACATTACCGACAGCGAATCAGACACAGCGCCGCCGATGAACGGAACGCTGTTAGACACAGTGAACCTTGCAGCTTTTATTCCGACATTATCGGACGGCACAGTGATAAAACTCTGCATAGCAAGAAGCGCCACAAACACCGTCATAATCAGTCCCAGTATCCATATCACGGTTTTCTTTACCGCATCGGCAAGCGCCGACAGTTTAAGCTCACTGCACACGCTTCCTGCAAGCGAAACTCCGAGTATGCTCATTGACACCGGCATAAGTATTTTCGACGCAAGCTGAGTAAAGCCCTGCGCTCCACCCATAACCACGGTATTGAACATTGCGGCAGACGTGACGTGACCGCTTGTTGCGAGAATTCCCGCAAATGCAGGAATAAAGCTTGCAAGGAATACGCTTCCCGATTCAAGCGTTTTTGACGCCGCCGTCAGCGAATCGCTTGCGGCTGTAACGGTAAGCGTACTGCACGCAAGCACCGATATTACCGAAAACACTGTCTTAAGATTGCCGGAATTATCGGCGAATACGTTTGCAACACTGCACAGAAGTGTTACACCGAGCAGTGACACAAGCAGTTTAAGCGGACTTTGTATGCTGTCCCACAGCATACCTGTCACATTGCTTATAACCTTATCAAGCGACAGTGCGTTGCTGTCAATGCTCTGCGGCGTTATCCCTGACGCCGACAACCGGCGGTCAAGCTCCTGCGGTATATCAGCACTATAGCCGTCAAGTATCGTGCTGTCCTGTGCGCCCGCACCAAGCGGTACGGCAAGCATCACAAGCGCCGTTAAAAATACCATTATGATTTTTATAATTGCTTTCATATTTCCTCACTGCAACAGCTGTTTTATAACTTCCATAAGGCTGTCAAACACAGGCAGGGCAAGAAGTACAATAGCGAACTTTCCCGCAAGCTCTATCTTTGCGGCTATCGACTTTTCCCCGGCGTCCGCACAGCTGTCAGACGCCATCTGCGTAATATAGCACACTGCGAGCGATTTTATCAGAACGTCCGCATACGATGTGTCGGGGTCTGCTATCTGCAAATAGCCGGATACAGTTTCTATAACAGGCTTTACGGCGGTTACAGCCGCACCCAGCATAAGCATTCCGGTGATAAGCGTAATGTATATACTGAACTCCGGCTTGTACTGCCTTAGCACTACCGAAAGCACCGCGCCGATAATTCCCGCGCCGACAAATGCGATAATATTCATATTCCCGTCCTTTTGAAGTCTAAAGATTGAAAATGTTTTTTATCGTGTCAAACAGGTTACTTATCTCTGTTACTATCATCATCAGTACGACAATAAGCCCTGCTATAGTTGTCATCATAGCCTGTTCTTCTCTGCCCGAGCGCTGTAAAAGCTGATTGAGCACGGCAACGACGATTCCTATCGCCGCTATCTTGAAAATAAAATCTACATTCATATCACACCGCCGCTTTCTATATCAGCATTATTCCGACCGCTGCACCGAGCATAATCCCCAGCGTGCGGTAAAGCCTGCCCTTGCGCTTTTTCTCTTCACTTGCAGTTTCAAGCACATTGTCAAGCCTTGTCATTGCAAGCGCAAGTGCGGCAGTTTCACCCTCGGTATTGCTTTTTCCGATGCTTCTGCCAAGCTCAGACAATATCTGCCTGTCCTCCGCTTTTAAATAACCGCTGTTATACACGCAAGCGTCCCATTCCTCGCTTATATTGCCGCCGCTTTCGCAGACAGCTATCAGTTTGTCCGAAATATAACAGCGTGATGTGTACTGCCGTGCTTTCAGCATTTCATCAAGCTTGTAACCGTTATATGTTACATATGCCGTCATACTCTGAAAAAGCGAGATGTACGCCGATATCATCTCACAGCGCTGTGATAGTCTGTCCGAAAAATACGCTCCGACAGCCGCGCCGCTGAGCGTTGTCAGCAAAAATATGACAATGCTTATCATACCGTACACCCCGCATTTATCATCGGGGTAATGATCTGTTTTACGGCGGCTATCCTGTGGTTTTGGAGCAAAGCAATGTGCTGTATCGCTCCGCTGTCAACTATTGTTTTGATCCCACCGTTTGCCAAAGCGGTTTCGATACTGTCGGCATGAGCCGTCATAATCAGTCCTACGCCCGAATTCAACAGCTGTCTTATACTCTCTGCGTCTGCTCCCAGCTCATCGGTCACGATATAGTCGGGCGACATACACCTGACAGCCCTTATTATACCGTCAGACTTGTCGTAACCGCTGAACACATCCGTCATAAGACCGACATCAAGGCACGGCTTGCCTTCATACACTGCCGCAATTTCCTGCCGTTCATCTATAAGCGATAACCTGAACCGTCCGCCGATACTCCTGCACAGATCACGCAGTACGGTAGTCTTTCCGCTGAGCGGTCTTCCGATAATAAGCAGACCCTTGCTTGCGTTATTATCTTCAAAAAGCGTAAGCAGGTCTTTTGCCGACCCATAGTGCTGTCTTGCTATGCGGATATTGACCGAACTTACATTTTTAACTGCGTGCAGTCCGCCACCGTTATACACGGCGCTTCCGCATATACCTGCTCTATGACCGCCGTACAGTGTTATAAACCCGTTTGCTATATCCTTCTCATATGTATGCACCGAGTTCTGACATATTGCACTGATACACTCGTTTATAAGTGCGCTGTCTGCGGTTGCCTGAATAATGTGATTCCGATCTCCCGAGCGGATTATAAGCGGTGTGCCGCACTTTATCCGTATTTCCTCGGCAGTAGATTTAAGCGACTGCGGTACAGAACGCAGTGCAGGAAAAATCCTTGCTATCGGACGTATCGCCGTATCAAATTCGTTTGTTTTACTTTCTATCATTTTTTCATATCCTTTCGGCTTGTCTTTTTATTTAGTAAAGTCTATGCACGAGAGTATAAAAAAAGAACGCATGATTTCTCATGCGTTCCCTGTAAGTTATTCATTTATCAAAGCTCAAATCTGTCGATCAGCGATTTCAGTATTGCCGCCTGACCGCTCAGTTCCTCGCTCGATGCGGCGCTTTCTTCTGCAGTTGCGGTATTGCGTTGAATAACGCTTGCTATCTGCTCAACACCTTCGGTTATTTTCACAAGCTCCTCGCTTTCGGCATCTGCATCTTCTGTGATACTGCTTACAATGCTTACAGCCTCGTTAGCGCTGTCTACAAGAGTTACCATAGCGTCCGCTGTATCTGTTGTCAGCTCTGTTCCGTTTGCGACAGCCTCAACAGTATGCTCTATAAGCTGTGATGTCAGCGCCGCTGCGTCTGCGGTCTTACCGGCAAGATTTCTTACTTCATCGGCTACGACCGCAAAGCCCTTGCCTGCTTCACCGGCTCTTGCCGCCTCGACAGCAGCATTGAGCGCAAGTATATTTGTCTGGAATGCAATATCCTCGACCGTCTGAATGATCTTTTTGATCTCTCCTGACTTGTCACTGATCACCTGCATAGCCTGCGACAGCTTGTTCATACTATCATTGCAGAGATTTACCTTTTCGCCCATCTCAGTCACTATCACATTTGCACGGTTGGCATTGTCGGCAGTGGTCTTTACGTTTCCGGATACAAGCTCACAGTTTGACGAAAGTGTATCGATAGCTCCCGCCTGCATAGCGGCACCGTCGGAAAGCTCCTGTGCGCCTGCCGCAAGCTGTGCAGAACCCTCTGATACCTGACCTGCCGCAGTTTCAATCTGTGTGAGCGTATCTTTAAGCGCGCTCTGTATCTTTATCATTGAAGCTTTTATATCGGCAAAATCCCCATTATACTGCAATGTTATCTCATTATTGAAGTTGCCGTCAGCCATAAGACCTAGCTTTCTGTCAATATCGGAAACGTAGCTTTTCAGCATTTCGTTGGCTTCTTCAATAGCTAAGCAGGCAGAGCCGATCTCATCGTTTTTGCGATATCCGCTCTTATATGACAGCTGACCGTTCTTCATCGAATCAGCCGCCTTATTGATTTCGCTCATTGGTTTAAGCTTATGGTTTATCTGAATATTAAGTACGATCGTGCTTATCACAGTAAGTATGGCAAGTACTAAGATGAATGTTATAACCAGCCGCATATCGCTAAAATAGAAAGTATATGTGTCCTGTGCGTAAATTATTGTCCATCCATAGTCGCCGACGCTTTCCTTTGCATAGATTGAAAGCTGACCGTTTTCATCTGTGCTGATATATGTCTTTCCGTTCTCATTTCCGGCAATCGCCGCAATACTTGTATCGGAAGCCTTTGTATAATGTTCACTTTCATCATTATCGACATAAGGCAGATATGAATCATTTCTGTGTACGACTATATCTCCTGCGGCGTCAATAAGTATCGGGTAAAATTCTCCATTGGCATCTGACTTTGCTATATCAATGACAGATGTTACAAAGATATCGGCTGCAACTACCGAAATATCGCCATTATCGTGGAATATCGGCTTGGAAATTGTTACTACAAGTTCCTTTGTCTTAACATCTATATATGGATCGGAAACGACCGTCTTTTTAGCTTCAACCGCCTTTGTATACCAGTCACGGTCGGTAGGATTGTAGTTTTCTGCGGCAGCGTCCCAGCCGTCGGAGAATACAGATGATTTATCCGACTTTCCGATGTAGAATACATATACCTCGTCTGAAACCGACTGCATATCGGCAAGAAAATCATGAGCTTTGTCGAAATTGTCGGCATCGTATTTACCGCTGTCAACAGCCTCCGCTAAGTTATCCATCATAAAGCACTGCTTATCGAACCATGACGTCATGTCAGAAGCACTTCTAGATGTCTGTGCTGTGAATAAACTGTGCTTACTGTTTATCGTATTCGTGATCGACGTAAAATACGTCAGCAGCAGTATCATAACTGCAGTTATGCCGAACACAAGCTCAACATAATGTCTGAGACTTCTTTGTATACCGTTGTTTTTCTTATTGACAGATGATGCTTTCTTCATGTAAATTTTCTCGTTCTTTCACGTCACAGCTCGGTCAATAGCCGCTATATCCGACATTTATTCCTTATCTGAAACAACAGTTCTTATATGAAGCTCCTCAAGCTGCTTATCGTCAACTACCGACGGGCACTGCGACATAAGCTCGCTTGCGTCCTTTACCTTCGGGAAAGCAACTACATCTCTCAGGCTGTCTGCACCGCAAAGGAGCATCGAAAGTCTGTCAAGACCTATGCCAAGACCGCCGTGCGGAGGTGCGGCATACTTGTATGCGTCAACAAGGAAGCCGAACTTTTCTTCAATCTCCTTGTCGGTAAGACCGAGAAGTCTGAACATTCTCTCCTGAAGCTCAGGATCTGTGATACGGATAGAACCGCTGCAAAGTTCAATGCCGTTGAGTACAAGGTCATAAGCCTTCGCTCTTACCTTGCCCTTGTCGGTATCAAGATATTCAAGGCACTCCTCCATAGGCATCGTGAACGGATGGTGCATAGCAAGCCAGCTTTCCGACTCATCGTCCCACTCGAAGAACGGGAACTCGGTGATCCATAAGAAGTTGTATCCGCTGTCGGGTACTATGCCTATCTGCTTGCCGACCTTAAGACGCAGAGCGCCGAGTACGGGGAGCGTAACCTTGTTCTTGTCCGCAACGATAAGCACAACGTCGCCCTTTTCACAGCCAAGTTCAGAAAGTATAGCATCAAGTTCGCCTTCCTTGAGGAACTTTGCAAACGAGCAGTTAGGTGCGTCATCGTGCCAACGGATATAAGCAAGACCCTTTGCGCCGATTCCCTTTGAGAACTCGGTCAGCTTGTCGATTTCCTTTCTTGTAAGAACACCTGCGGCATTCTTTGCAACAATCGCTCTTACACTGCCGCCTGCGGCAATAGCCGAAGAAAATACCGAAAACTCTGTATCCTTTACAATATCGGACAGATCCTGTATCTCCATTCCAAAGCGTGTATCGGGCTTATCCGAGCCGTAACGTGACATAGCGTCGTTATATGTCAGTCTGGGGAGCGGAGTTGTAATATCAACATCAAGCACATCCTTCATCAGCTTTTTGATGAAGCCCTCTGTAAGTTCAAGTATCTCGTCAACGTCCATAAACGACATTTCGAGGTCTATCTGTGTGAATTCGGGCTGTCTGTCAGCACGCAGATCCTCATCTCTGAAGCATCTCGCAAGCTGAATATAGCGGTCAAAGCCGGAAATCATAAGCAACTGCTTGTATATCTGGGGCGACTGCGGAAGCGCATAGAACTTGCCCTCGTGAACTCTTGACGGTACAAGATAATCTCTTGCTCCCTCAGGAGTTGATTTCATCATCATAGGCGTTTCTATTTCAAGGAAGCCGTTATCATAGAAATATTCACGGGCTGTCTTTGCGATCCTGTGACGCATTATAAGGTTATCCTGCAGCTTCTTTCTGCGAAGATCGAGGTATCTGTATTTAAGACGAAGCTCCTCGTTTGTCTTTGTATCGTTTACTATCTCAAACGGCGTTGTCTGAGCCATCGAAAGTATACGAAGGTCGGTAACGAGAATTTCAACGTTGCCTGTCTTTATATCGTTATTTTTGCTCTCTCTTTCACGCAGAAGGCCCTGCGCCATAAGCACATATTCGCTCTTTATCTGCTTTGCCTTTTCAAATACGGCAGGCTCTGTTGTATCGTCGAATACAAGCTGAACAATGCCTGTGCGGTCACGCAGGTCAACGAACATAAGGCTGCCCTTATCTCTTACTCTCTGTACAAATCCCGCAACGGTAACGGTACTGCCGATACCCTCGACCTCGCCGCAATAATGTGTGCGCTTAAGACCTTTCATTGTGTCTAACATAAAATCTATACCTTTCCTACGGTTTTACCCGTTTATTTCCAATCGACAGGCTGAAAATAACCGCCGATAAATCTTTATAATTATAGCATTTTTCTGTCGGTTTTTCAAGTAGTGAGCCGAAAAAAAGCAACCGCAGAACTTCTGCGGTTACTTCCTGCATCTTTTCTCCGTCTGCCTTATCATCACAAACAGCAGCACAAGGAAAAATGCGATGAACAGCGGCATCAGCCTTAAGCTGATACTGTTTGCAATAATGCCGAAAAGCGGCGGCATAAAGGTTGAGCCGACATAGGCGCTTGCCATCTGTATTCCGATAATGCCCTGTGAATTTTCCGCACCGAAATTTGACGGCGTGGAGTGAATGATACACGGGTAAACGGGCGCACAGCCAAGTCCGATTATTACAAAACCGACAACTGCCGTTATAAATGTCGGTATAGCAATCAGTGCGACACCGCTTAGTGCAATGCCGGTACCGAGTTTTATCATACGGCTATCACCGAGCTTATCTGAGATAAATCCGGACAGGAAACGTCCTGCGGTAATGCCTATAAAAAACAGCGAGCCGAGCGCCGCCGCTTCGTCTTTGGATATATCCGTAACGTCCTCAAGGTAACTGCTTGCCCACAGCATAGCGGTAGCTTCGGCGGCACAGTATGAGAAAAATCCGGTCAGTAAAAACGGTACGCCCTTGATTTTAAGCGCACCTCTTATTCCGAGCAGAGCTTTGCTGTCACCGTTGCTTATGTTGATCTTATTATCATTGACTTTCCATAACGGAAGAGAAATAACGAGTATCAGCACTATGCCGAATTGTATGAATGATACCCACTTGTAGCCGTCCGACCACGTCGAGTAATTCAGTGCCATGCTCATTATATACGGGCTTACAATTGTTCCTACACCCCAGAAGCAGTGAAGCCAGCTCATATGGCGTGAGCTGTAGTGCAAAGCTACATAGTTATTCAGTGCCGCATCTATAGCTCCTGCGCCAAGTCCGTAAGGTATGCTCCACAGACACAGCTGATAAAACCGGCTTACCGTTGAAAATCCGAACAGAGCGACTGCTGTCAGCAATACACTCAGCACTGTTACGATCTTTGTGCCGAGTTTTTTTGTAAGGCGCTCCGACATAAGACCGGATATTATCGTACCGCCCGAAATTATCATAGACACAAAGCCCATATACGACAGCGGAACATCAAATGCCGCTCTTATCGTAGGCCATGCAGCGCCGAGCAGTGAATCGGGAAGTCCCAGACTTATAAATGCGATGTATATTACCGCAAGTAAAAGAAAATACATAATTACCTTTCAGAATCCCCCGAATCAACAGAGTTTGCGCTGATTTTGTCCGATATTGCTTTCTCTGCCTTCTCAGGCTCTTCCGACGCTATAAGAAAGCACAGATCGCCCTTTTGGAATACTACCGTTCTGCTTACGATTTTTTCCTGTTCGGGATATGTTCCGAACTGCTTTATAAGGCTGTCTTTCCTGCTTTGCAGTGCGGCTTTCACGCCGTCTGTGTCATCTGCACGCACAGCAATTACCTCCGACAGCTCAACGCTTATCGCCTGCTGATATACGCAGTAATCTGTGATGCCGTATTTGCTGAAATCCATTATCGTATCAAGCAATGTGCTGTCCGTTGCTTTTACCATTTCGGGAAAATCACCGCTGTTAAGCGCTGTGAGTACAAGACCCTCGCAGGAAATATCATCGTCAGCCACATTAGTTACCGTCCATTTTGTAGATGAACGGGAGGAACTTTCCTCCTGCTGTACAGAGGAAGAAATATCATCGGCACAGCCGCAAAGCATTGCGGCAATAATTACTGCTGATAATACAGCGAGTGCTTTTCTCATTTATTTTTTATCCTCTCAAGATTTGCCGAAAGCGCATCGGGGAGCTTGTGCTTATCCTTGTCGTACCACGGCAGATCCTCACGCATTATGACATCGGGATGAGCCATAACACGCTTCATAAAATCCTCGGTCATATATTTTTCATTTATCACAGTGTAGCCGTCTTTATCAAAAACAGGCTTGTACCCTTCCCTCTTGTAGACAAACTCGCCCCACCACGGGAGCCACCACAGCCACATAGCATTGTCTTTTTTCATTTCATCGGGATCGGGGATATAACCGCATTCCGACAAGGTTATCATCTTGCCTTGAGCCATTTCTCCCATATAGCGGAAGCGTTCCGTCTGCGAAGAATGATCGTATTCCTTTACCGAATAAATATCATCGCCGCAGATGTCAAACGTGTTGGGGTTTACCTCCATACACTTGTCCTGTCCGTTCCACACCCATATAAGGTTGGTCAGCTTATGATAGTTTTCCATACGGTCGAATATCATATACCACAGCTTCTTATACGCTTCACGGTGCTGTTCGTCGTGGTTTCCCCACCAGAACCAGTTGCCGTTAGCCTCGTGCAGAGGCCGCCACAGCACAGGTATATCAAGCTGTGCCATACGCTTAAGCTCGGCAGACACCATATCTATCTCACGGATAATAAATTCATATTCCGCAGTGCCTTCGGTTACGCCCTTGCACAGATCAAAGCAGGTCTTGTGATCGTAGCCGGTAGTCTTGTAGTAGAAAGACGAGCCTTTTGAATAATCGTTCATATCGTTCGGAGCGTACCAGTGCCAGCACATTGTTACAATGCCTCCGCACTGTGCAGCCCATTTTATTGCCCTGTCCACCTGATCGTCCGTTTTCTTGCAGGAGCTTACCCCCATGAAGTCATAGCCTCTGACAGCAGGTAATTTGCCAGTCAGGTGATAATAAACGAGGTCTTCTACCTCTTCGCTTTGCAGATACTGCTGACCTGCCAGATGTTTTTTGCCGTATATGCTTTTTAAATAATCAAAAAGCCTTACGGTGTTTTCGCTAGCCTGCTTTGAAACAGGTCTTGTCGGGTCGGGTTTATAATTCAGCTGTTTTTTCAGTTTCTCGAAATCTGTAGTATACGCCATAGTTCCTCACATTATGTTTTTATTTTATCTTTCTTTACTTGTTCTTCTGCTCCTGTAACGTTCTTACCGTTCTGAGAAGCAGTTTTGTCGGAGCAAATCTCGAGCCTGCCGCAGCCGCCTTGGTAGTAACACCGGGGATTATCAGCAGATCGCCGCATAAAAGGCGCTCGATAGCATAATCAGCAACATAAGCCTCGTTCTCGCTCGGTATTCCGAAGCTCTTTACGCCTGCAACGCTGTTGAATTCGGTATCTACAGGTCCCGGGCAAAGTGCGCTTATAACTACCCTGCTGCCTGTGCTTCTAAGCTCCTCGTAAACCGCCTTGGTAAGCTGTACGACATAGTTTTTTGTCGCATAGTATGTTGCAAGCAGAGGTCCTGCCATAAAGCCTGCAACAGATGCGGTGTTAAGGATATATCCGCTGTTTCTTGCGGCAAAATCACGCAGGAACAGCTTTGTCAGAATATGAACTGCCTTTATATTGACGTTTATCATCGAAAGTTCGTCTTTAAGATCTGTTTCAAGGAACGGACCGTACAGACCGAATCCCGCATTGTTAAAGAGAAAATCTATTTTATAATCCTTTACCTTGTTGTATAGTTCAAAGC
>ERZ1035041.472-NODE-472-length-18304-cov-14.005973_pt1 | contig 18304 bp, 17 predicted proteins | sample MGYA00520684_ERZ1035041 | MGnify/ENA primary metagenome ERZ1035041 (study PRJEB33766, sample SAMN09781699) | gut metagenome | biome: gut microbiome | host: Homo sapiens | place: Madagascar | study: EMG produced TPA metagenomics assembly of the PRJNA485056 data... | reverse complement strand
GAGCAACTGACTCTTAATCAGTGGGTCCTGGGTTCGAGTCCCCGATGGTGCACCAGCTAAAAACCGCTTAGGTAAGCCTTTTATGGCAGCTTGGGCGGTTTTCTTTTTGTGCTGATTTTGGCGCTTGCTCAAGTTCTGCTCAAGCAGCACCGAGGAAGTGCCGAGTTAGGGCAGAATAGGGAAAATTACGGCAGATTAGGACAAAAGAGGGAAAGCGGAAAAGAGCACCCAAAACACAACAATTTAAGCAGCGAAACGGAGAACACAGGTTACCCCGTATTGGTGATGGAACCAATACGAGGATAACCTGTGTTTTTTTATTTGCAAAAATTTTTGAAAAAGCACTTGCAGGCGCTTGCGAATCCCGAATAATGGGTATTAGCAAGTGAAAGGAGCTGCGAGAAATGAATTGTTTGAATATGGAAAATCCAGAAAATCCGCAGGAACAGCATGACGTTAATGGACACCGACTTCGCATGGTGTTAGAAGTAAAGGACGGGAAAATTATATGGCCTTTTTTTGAATATCACCCTGAATGGTGGGAATATCACCCCGAATGGTGGCCGGTGAAGAAGCCCGGAAACAACCCGTAAATGCCCCGTACTGACGGGGCGTTGGGCACTAGATAACAGGTAACACTTTTGGATGTAATCGGCTTTGAGTGGAGATGATAAAGTGAAAGTTAGTGGAAAAATATTGCCGGGGTCTGTGCGGGTGAGTGTAATGGCAGAGGGGCAAAGGCCACGCAAGACAAAGTGTAAGCGCGAGAAAGCCGCCCCTGTCAATGCAGAAATACAGGCAGCGGTGGCAAAAGAGCGACATGCCCAAAGCGTTGCAAGGGCCAAGCGAAATATTGAGGACATTGCGCAATGCAATCAATGGGACTGGTTTGCAACCTTTACCGTTGCACCAGACTGCCGAGAACTTGCGAAATATAACGGCGATACAGCAGGATTGTGCATTAAGTGCCTGAGAAGCATCAAAAATAAATATAAAGCAACGGATATGAAATGGCTGCTTGTACCAGAACCGCCGGAAGCGAGCGAAAGCAAAGAAGAAAATCCATTACATGTACATGGTTTGTTAGCCAATGTGCCGCCACAAGCCGTACATGAATGGAAAATCGGCGAAAAAGGCTGCCCGCACAGCGCAAAAGCCATTGTGATGAATGGCAGGAAAGCAGCAGAAATCCCTGCATACAGTAGAAAGTACGGCTATAATTTGTTGGAAAGCATAACAGACTTGCGCAAGCTGTTGCGGTATCTTCTCAAAAGTCTTGATAGAGCACAAGAGTACCGCCAAAAGGGGCAGCACCTATATTATGCGAGCCGCAATGTTGGACGCCCGCAGAAATTGAAAGCCGTGCCGTGTACGCAAGCTATGCAGGATAAAATTGAAGCTCTGGCAGAAGATTCCTACAGGCATAAGCAAAAAGATGGTAAAGTTGTATATGGCAAAACATATGTGCTGCCTGATACAGCGGATACAGATATTTTATTGTCTGCTATTTTTCAAGATATTGAAGAATAAAAAATAACGCGCTGTGACCGCAGAAAGTCCAGCGCTTATTTTAGTTCCTGCTCGTGTTGCCTGAAATCGTTGGTGTTGAAGAAATCATAGAGAGAAATGCCTAAACCATCGCACAGCAGCTTAATGGTGACAATGCCGGGATTATGGCTTGCACCGTGGATGATGTTCTTAACAGTTGACGGAGGGACACCGCAGGAACGGGCAAGCTGGTTTAGATTATAACCATGCTCGGCACATAATTGCTGTATGCGCATGGCAACCAGTGCTTGCGTATCCATGGTGTTCATCCCCCGCCCATATAAAGTCTATAGTTAGTATAGACAGGAAAAAGCACAAGCAACGACTTTATATGGTCTTTCATTGCGGGACTGATTATGTTATAATAATAAAAAACAGGAAAGCTGGCGGATTATGTTTGAACTGACCCGCAAGGTACTGTCAGGTACGGTGCTGGCAGCCATTACCGGCGGTGTGCTCCTGTGGGGGCTGTCGCCAGGTATGACACTCAAACGAGAGTATGAGAGCTATAACGGCAAGCCTGCTGGTTCGGAACACACATTGCAGGCAATCACTGTTCCGGCGTATGCCAACGTGCAGGAAGTGACCGCATTGGAAGCCTGCGACCTGCAAGACGGCATATTGGTGCTGGCGTATCCGACTTGCCCGTACTGCCGCAACCTGATGCCGGAGCTGCTGGACGCTGCCGAAGCGACAGATACAAGTCTGTATTACTGTACGCTTGACAAGTACCGGGATGTTTATACCTATGATGCGGCGGCGGGAGCGCCAGTGTTGACGACCCCGGCAGGAGAAGGCTACCCGGAACTGTTGGTGTGGCTGGACGAGTATACGGTGGATTACACGGTCACAGATTCCGAAGGAAATGCGTTGCCCGTTGGTGAAAAGCGTCTCGGCGCGCCGACAATCGTGAAAGTACGGGACGGCGTTCCTACATCCGCGTGGAAGTTGACCAGCGTGGCGGATGCGGATTATCCAGACGATAAATATACGCGTTGGAATGCAGAAACACAGGATAAAGTATATAATTCACTTTATCACTATTTTGTTCAGGAGGGATAAACCAACCGATGAAGAAAAAGATAATTGTTCTGGCGGCCACCGCTATTATCATGGCGGTGGCGCTGGTAGGGTGCGGTGTGAAGATTACCAACATCGCGGTTCCGGAGTCTGCGACGGTGGAGAAGGGTGAAAGTATTACCCTGCCTGTTGTGTACGGTACTGACGATGCTCCTGCCGTGACTCCTGAGACCGCAGCTACCGGTGAAAGCGCCGAAACCGACGAAAAGGTGGCCAAGGCCGCCGAGAAACTCACCGTTGAGTGGACTTCCTCCGATGAGAATGTTGCAACGGTCGATGAGACCGGCACTGTCACTGCAGTGGCGGCCGGAGAGGCGGACGTTACGGCTTCCGTAAAGGACGCCGATACCGCCGCAAGCACTCACATCAAAGTTGTCGTCACTCCTACCGATGTCGTAGCACCTGAGTCCATTGACCTCGTCACCAATGGCGAGAGCACCAAGAGCCTGGATGCCAAGCTGATTCCTGCGGATGCGACCGATGTCAAACTCGCGTACGAATCAAGTGACGAATCCATCGCGACCGTTGATGAGACTGGCAAAGTGACTGCAGTTGATAATGGTGAATGCACCATTACGACCTATGTCATTGCGAAAACCGAAGACGCTGATGCCTCTGAACCGAGTGCTGTCGTGGTTGAAGCAGCAGATTCTGAAGAAGCTGACGACGGCGTGGCCACAATGCCCGAAGACCTGGCAGCAATGGATTCTGCGTTCGGCGTTGTTCCTGAGGACCTGAAAGCCGAGACTAAAGTTACAGTTACCACGAACGTGGAGAGTGTTACTCTCGATAAGACAGAGGGCGTGCTCACGGTAGGTAATACTGTGACTGTTACCGCAACTGTCACTCCCGATACGGCAACCAATGCCTCTGTGACTTGGACCTCCAGCGACGAGGCAATTGCAACTGTTGACTCTGAAGGTAAGATTACGGCCGTTGCTCCAGGCACTGCCACAATCACTGCAACAAGTGATAGCAACCCTGATGCAAGTGCAGCGTATGCAGTAACTGTGCAGGCTAAAAAGGTAGTCACTTCCACGAGCACTAAGACCTCCAGTAAGAGCAATTCTGGAAACACTGGTAGTAGTTCGAACAGCGGAGCAGCAGCTGCCGCTCCGAGCAATCCGGCTCCTGCTCCCGCACCGAACCCAGCTCCCGCTCAGCCTAGCGAACCCGCACCTGCTCCTGACCCTCAGCCAGACCCAGCTCCTGCAGAGCCTCAGCCTGACAATCGTGATTACACGGATGGCAGTGGCGCAAATGGCGGTAAGGTAATCGAAGGTCGTGCTGACAATAGCTGTACTCAGGAAGAAATTGATGCTGGAGGGTGCTAACTCTTCGTTGCTATATAGGAATTATTACTAGTTAAAATATAGCTGGAATTTTTTGAAAAAAGTGAAGTGGCTGTCTGATATCAGGCAGCCACTTTTTAATTTATTGCGATGATAGGATGAAAAATTAATGGATAAAAAATAAAATTTTTTTGATATTATCCTTGACGGGCTGTGCGAACAGCATACAATAAAAAATGTAGATAGATAACATAGACGGCGCAAGCCAAACGATTAACAATTATGCCTTGCTATACTCTGTGCAAGGTGTACCCTGCGGTATAAAAGCGCAGGCTGAATAAACGCACCGAAATGTGCGTCTGTTTGGCTTGCGCTTTTTTATTTCAAATAAATAATAACAAACGTAAGGAGCAAAAACAATGAAAACGAACTACAAACAGTCACAGGTCGCACCCCACGCAAAGCCCATCTTTACTGTCAGCCGCAATGATAGCACACTATATGTGCTGCCTGCCTATCTTGCAGGGGCGGTGATGATTAGATTGCAGCATGTTGCAGATGAAGATATGGTTAAAAAATTATGCTGCAAAGTTAAAAATGACCGATTGATGGCAATGGAACAGGATGTACCACAAGGCAATGTAACACTGACCGCAGTGGATATTATCAGCCCCGAAAAGTGTGCGGAAAAGGGATACCGCAAAGATGGTTATGGCTATGTGCGGACGCTGTTGGTAACACCAACGGCGGAGCATCGAGCGATGTTCTCAATTACTTGCACTTTAGGGGAACGGGATGCAGAAGGGCATATCTGCTCGTGTGGGGAGTATTCGCACATTGAGCAGATGGAATTAACGGAACAGGAAGTAACAGCAATGCTTGCCGCTGTCAAAGCTGCGGCGGCGGCAGCGGAGCAAGAAGCAGATGAAATACTGGCGCGCAAACAAAACGCCCAGCGGAAAAATTATAAGCGGCAGGCGGTGGCAAAAGCATGACCTGCCGGGTGTACATTGGTGAATATCAGGACCGCATAACGGGGGCAGCAGCAACCGCATATGTGGTGATAAATGAAAACGGGCAGTTGGTGAAAGCCATGGCCCAGAAAGTAAAAACAAACAAGGGGTTATCCTTGCAGGCGGTCAAACTGGCCGTGCAGGGATTGTGCTACCTGCACGGCTTGGATGAAGCCATGTTATGTATGGATAGCCCGACAGCGCTTGCAGCTTTACGGCAGGAATGCCCGCCCAAGGGCAGCAGGCGCAAAATCACAGAAATACGGCACCGCCTTGCGGCGATACCGTACCCCGTAACATTGGAGCTTGCAATCGGGTCTGCCCACAGCGCCGCCGCCAGTACGCTGGCACGGTGCGCGGCGGTCCGCAAAAAATATTGCAGCCCCACAGCGCGGCAGTACGCACTGCTGGTAAGTACATTGTAACGCATTGACGCAACTTTATGTATCGCAGTATCTGCATTAAGGCAGCAGATACAGCATCCTTGCCCGAACGGTTCGGGCGCGCTTTCCTTGGACGAGCGTGCAATCGTCCTTGGCTTGTCCTAAACCTTACAGGCCCGTGCCGTGGGGTGATACGGTCAAGAGTGGTGGGTAGCCTTAGCCCCCGCGAAAAATGAGGTGTACCCGGTATGATTTCCCATCGAGTCGAAAAGCGCCTGACCCATGAGGTGCACGAGGCACTGGCACTGCGTGATAAACGCGGCCAGAGCAAGCACAAAGACAAACAGGCAGCGCGCAAAGTAGCGCAGGATAACCATACCGCGTACAAGACCATCACGGGGCTATACGCTACCACATCGCTAACGACCTATGCAAGACAAGCCAAGACAGCGCTGTGCTGGACTGCCGAGCGATACGGCTGCCGCAACCTTGCCGAGTGCAAGGAACACTTGCCGGCCTATTACGCGGACATGAGAGCGCGGAACCTGTCAGCGTGGACGATACGCACGAGGGTTTATGCACTGTGCGCCGTGTATGCGCAACCTTATCAAGAACTGTTCAGAGTCGAAAGCCTGCCGATACGCCACCGTGCCGATATAACGCGGGGGCGGACACTAAGTGCAAGCAATGACCGCTACCATGCCGAACACCACGAGGACGCCCGCCTGTTGGCGCGTGCCTGTGGTGCCCGGCGGGGCGGTTTGCGAGGTTTGACGGCGGACGACCTGCGAACGGATACGGAGGGAAACCTGCGTGTGCACCTGCGGGAGAAGGGCGGAAAAGAGCGTGACGCGCTTGTACTGCCCGACTATGCAGACCGTGTGCGGGAAATCTTTGCCAAGTACAGTGCAAAGCCCAGCAATAGCAAATACCTGCTGCCGCTGACGGCGCTGCCCAAGGATATGCCGCTGCATTATCTGCGGGCACAGTACGCGCAAGACCTGTACCGCTATTTTGCGGAACGGGGTGCAGCAACGGGGAACATGTACTATTGCAGAGCGGAACGCAAAGGGCAAGCCTACGATAAAGGAATTTTATTGGCGGTATCCCAGCAGATGGGGCACAGCCGCTGCGATGTGGTGGTATCTCACTATCTATATTAGGAGGTATCTACCATGAAAAACACCAACAAGAAATACGCTGATATTGCAACCATCCGCAACACTGCCGCGCGCTGCCGGGAGGAGGGCATTCCCGTGGGGGAAAAGACCCTGCGCCGCTGGGTAGAGGAGCAAAAGCTCCCTGCCGTCCGCACCGGGCGTAAAATTTTGATTTCGTGGCAAAACTTGATGGACTATCTGACTGTCAGCGCATAATTTACGCAGCGCCCGTTCTGGTGTCAGGACGGGCGCTTATTATTAGGAGAATAACATGAATATTACAAAACGCACGCAAAGCGATGGAACAACGGTATACCAGTTCCGGGTGTTCTTGAGCCAGAGCGCCGATGGAAAACAGCGGACACGCTCCAAAACGTGGCAACCGCCCGCAGGGATGACCGCAAAGGCCGCTGAAAAAGAAGCAAAACGGCAGGCGGTAATTTTTGAAAACGAAGTGAAGCAGGGACGCGCTGCGCTTGATGCCAGAACGAAGCTGTCCGATGTGGCGCGCGAGTATATTCGCAACACGGAAATGGAATACAAGACAAAAGAGTGGTACGAGTATATGCTGCGCGTTGTGGAGGACGATATAGGCAATATGCCGATTTCGGCACTGAAAGCCTATCAAATCGAGCGTATCTATGCCGACATGCGGGAACCGGACGCCAAGCGGACGTACTGTGTGACGGCAACGGAGCTTGATAAAATTCGCAAAGAAAAGGGCATGACCTACAAGACACTTGCGGAAAAGGCGGGCTTGTGCATTGACACGGTGCAGATTGCCTGCAAGGGCTGCCGCGTATCGCTGAAAAGTGCAGATAAAATGGCAAAGGTGCTGCAATGTGCTGTGGATAAAGCGTTCAAGCTGGAAGTGCGGGAATCATCCTATTCCAGCACGACCATCAATGGCGTGCATCGCTTTTTGCGCGCGGTCTGCCACTATGCCGAGAAGCACAAGCTGCTGACCGATAACCCGATTGACGCCGTTCGTGCGCCAAAAATTGACGCGGAAATCTATGTATTTTCCGAGGAAGAAAGCGCTCGTTTCATTCGCGCAGTCATGCGCGAGAAGGATATTCGCGTCAAAACGGCGCTGCTGATTCTGATTTATCTGGGATTGCGCAAGGGTGAACTGTGCGGCTTGACGTGGGGCAACGTGGATTTAGATAAGGGCATTGTACATGTGGCGCAGCAGCTCAAAGAAAAGAGTGGCGAAGGGCTTATCCTTGGCAAGCTCAAAACCAAGGAAAGCAAAGCGGACTTGCCGTTGTCGCCCATGCTGGCAGAAGCACTTGCGGAATACCGCCAGTGGTGGGCCGAGCACAAGGCAATGTATGGTGACGCATGGCGCGGCGATTGGGAGTGCCTGTTCATCAATGATGATGGTATGCCGTTAAATCCGAGCACCATCAATGAATGGCTGGATAAGCTGACGGAGCATAACGGCCTGCCGCATGTCACAGTACACTCGTTGCGGCACCTGTGCGCAACGCTGCTGATTCGGACGCACGCAGACCCTAAAACGGTGCAGACAATTCTGCGCCACGCGAATGTTTCCACGACATTGAACATCTATGCCAAGGTATTTGACAGCACTCAGATGGAAGCGATTGGACGTGTGCAGGCGAATTTGGAGAACATGCTCAAAGAATCTTGCGCAAGTTCTGCTCAAGTATGACGCGGAAAGATAGGGAAAATTAGGGCACGAGAGGGAACGAAACCCTAAATTGTCCTATAAAAATCGCGTAAAATCAACGATTTGCAAAGTTAGGAAAAGATAGGGAACAAGGATACCATATCTCTTAATCAGTGGGTCCTGGGTTCGAGTCCCCGATGGTGCACCAAAGTACGCGTTGCAAGAAATTGCAGCGCGTTTTTTATTGCAATCTTTCAAAGAAGGTTCAATCTGGTGCACCATCGGGTGACGAGAACAGCTCGGGCCCGCCGCCGGTCCGGCGGGCAAAAACGCCCCAGTGGGGCGTTTTTAGAGCGCGGGAGAGTCCCCGATGGTGCACCAAGAAAAGCCGCAACAAATGTTGCGGCTTTTTTGTTGCACCATTCCCTTCGGGACGGACTCACACTTCGCGCAAGCGCTCGTGTTCGTCTCGCGGGGACTGGTCGCTAAAAATGCTCCGCAGGAGCATTTTCTTAACGCGCCCACTGATGGTGCACCAGAAAAAGCCGCAACGAATGTTGCGGCTTTTTTGCTGCACCATTCCCTTCGGGACGGACTCGCACTTCGCGCAAGCGCTCGTGTTCGTCTCGCGGGGACTGGTCGCTAAAAATGGTTGCGGGTTTGTGAGCAGGGGCCACGATTGAGCGTGAGCGAAAGCGGGGAGCGAACAATGTACGCCGCGCGCGGCGTACAACCGCACGAGCGGTTTTACGAAGCAAAATGGAGGCCTTACAGGCCGACAAGCGGACCGGACTGAATTCTTGACGCGCCCACTGATGGTGCACCAAAGAATGCCTTACACGAAAGTGTAGGGCATTTTTTTATTACTCTAATTTAAGAAGGCACGATCTGGTGCACCGTCAGGGATACTCGAACAGGGCGGCGGCACGCAGTGCCGTAAGGAACGCCACAGTGCGGCGTTCCTTAGCCCGCGGGCGCTTTACTTTTCACGCACCGTTGCTATGGAATAATGGTTCAGGTGTCTGCCAACTCCACCACCAATTTGGCTTCGGTGGCGGCGATGGCAAGCTGGAGTTTATTCTCCAGGTTCGTCTTTTGCAGCATATTGATGACGTGGTACTTCACGGTGGATGGCTCGATGCCGAGTTCTTTTGCAATCTCGTTATAGGACAGCCCGCGCACAAGACAGCGCAGGACCTTCATCTCTCCTTTGGTGAACTCGGCGCTCATGGCAGTGCCGATCTCCACGCTGGGCGGTGCATCGGGGAAGATATGCTCCCCCGCCATCGTGCGGCGCACAACCTGCATCAGGGTCCCTTCATCGCCGTCCTTATACCACAGGCTGTCCGCGCCCACGGCTTTTGCGCGTGCCAAGACCTGTGCGTCAATAAGCGAGGTCGCCACCACGATCTTGATTTCCGGGTGCGCTTCTCGTATCTTTTTGGCGGCGGCCAGGCCGTTTTCGCGGTGTTCTGTCTGCACATCCATCAGCACAAGGTCGATGTCCTCGGTATCGCACAGGATGGGAGCCTCTGCAGCGCCGGGGATAGACACAGCAAGTTGATACCCGTCCTCGTTCTGAATATAGCTTTCAAGCAGGCTCCGTACCAGCTTTTGGTCCTCAACGATCATAACGCGTATCATTAGTGCTCTCCTTATCGGGCAGGGTGACTTCCAGAACAAATACAGGCAGGGAATGTACGGTTACTGTACCCCCTGCTTTTTCAATACGGCGGCGGAGCGAGGAAAGCCCGCCGCCTTCCTTTATCTCCGCCTTGGGTGGTGCGCCGTTGTTCGTGATGCAAAGGTGCCATGCCTGTGGCCGATGCTCGGAATCGGCGTACAATTCCGTGGCGCCCGCATGCCGCACACCGTTGGAGGTACACTCCCGCAGGATCAGTGCGTAGAGCTCGCGGGTGGCGCGTGCCGCAGGGTACGCACCGCGCAGCTGTACGGCTGCACCCAGAACAGCCGCCCGTTTTTGCATATAGCTCAGCGGGTCCTCTGCAGCATTCTCCTGCTGGGCGCGGCATAGCAGGGAGATGGAGCTTTCCCACTTCGCAGCTTCGCTCCTGAGCCGGGCGAGGTCATGCTCATGCCGCAGTGCGCGCCGTGCGGCAAGCAGGGTATGGCCGATGTCGTCATGCACCCGCATCTTCATTTTCAGGATTTCTTCCTCCCGCACAATGTCGGGCATATTGTCATATAAGCGCTTTGCGCGGCGGTTCGCATCGGCAAGGCGCTCGTTTTCCTGCTGCAGTGCAGCATGCAATGTAGCCAGCTGGGTGACATCGGTGGCCATTACCTCGGTGTACGGTATACCGTATTTGTCCTGAACAGGGCGCACCGTGAAATGATATACCGTTCCGTCCGGGAATTCGTAAATGCGGGCGGCCTCATCGCGCAGCCGCACACCGCCGCCGGGACTGCGCAGCGCCTGCTCCAGATCCGTAAGGGTCTGCAGATCCCGGCCACAGAGGACTGCGGCGATTTCCTGCATCCTGTGATTGATCAGACGCAGCAGACCATTGCGGTCAAAGTAGCAGATGGCCGCCGGCAGCGTGTCAAAGCCTTCCTTGACGGCGTTGCGGGAGATTCGGGGAATCATAGGCCGCCTCCCTCTGCCGGAAACATCGTGAAATACAAAAGCCCGTCATCATCCCGTTCAAGCTGCATCTGCGGCAGGCCGGGCAGCGCAGTGGGCGCGTCGGTGCATTGAACGCTGCAGCGCAGCCCCCAGCCCTGCGCCGTATACTCGGCGCAGAAAAGGATCTCCTGCAATCCCGGCAGGGTCGCTTCTATGATGGCTTCAAAGGCGTCATAGATTGCCACGGCGGATGCAGGGGAAATCTTTGCTGTGTCGGCAATCTGTACGGCGCAGCGTATATCACTCAGGCGCAGGCTCTCGGCCGATTCAAACAGGCTCAGCCGCAGCTCCGTGGTGTCGATGTCCTCCGCCTTGTCGCAGACAAAAACAAGGTTGCTGCGCCGCTTGATATAGGTTCCCAAAATGACGATGTGCTTCAGCAGCCGCCGGGCGGTATCGACATCGTCCGTGGCCTTGAGCGCGATCAGATATTCCTGTATCCGTGCCAGCTGGCGGGCTGTGACGGTCTCGATCTTGTCATACAGCCGGTTCTGCTCGCTCAGCTTCAGCCATTGTGCCTTCTGGGCTGTTTCCGCCTGTATGACGTCCCCGATGTCATGCAATTCCTCCTGCGTAAGACGTAACTCCTCCAGCAGAGCCACCAGTTCGGTGATGTCCTCCTGCCAGAAAATATACCCTTTCCGGATCGGGTGGCCGTAAAGCTGGGTCGTTGCATCCAACTGGACACTGCCGGTGAGCGCTTGACGCAGCTGCTCCTCATGGAGCGGCGCTGCCTGCATGGAGCATTGCACAGGCACAAACGCCCGGTCCGTGATCAGACCCTTGGCCATAGATACCTCAAACAGCGTGGCATACCCCATATTGGATTGGATAAGCCCGCACCGGATGCACGCCTCAAAGGACGCTGTAAAGGTCAGACATTGCACCACGGTCATATCACCGGCGATCGCATGCATCCACGGCACATTTAAAATATGCTTGTACAGTAAAGCATAGAGGGTGGCCCAAAAAATCGGCACAAGCGGCAGCCAGAGGATGCGCTTTGTATGCGGAATACGGCAGCGCCGTACAAGGTACACCACCGTGAACACGGCACAGGAAAATATCCACAGCAGACAGAGGTAATATACGAACCGATAGGTGTAATCGGGGCTGCCCAGTACCTCCTGCCCGGGTGGGAACGCAAACGCAAGCTGATGACAGTCGTTTGTCAGCACCAGGCTGAACAGTACCACAGGGAATACAAAAATCACGTACCGGTACTTGTACAGCGGGGAGGACTGCCCCCGATCCAAAAAGAAAAGCGTATAAAGTGCAAGGGTCGGGATCAGCAGCATCGGGATATAGTACGCATACCACAATCGCCGCAGCATCTCCGGCGTCTGGGCAAAGTCATAGCGGATCAGGCGGATATCCAGCCAGAACAGCATCAGGGCGGCAGCACCCAGCAGGCAGCGGCGGGTCTGTGCGTGCAGGATACGCCACCAGACCGATACCGCCCAGGAAAAGATCAGAATATTATACAGCACCGTGCGCCAAAAGCCGGAATACGGCATATAAAACGCCCGCATCAGGACAGCGCAGAGAATCACCCCTGCAACCGCAGCGGCTAAACACAGATTGCCAAGCCGTACCTTTGTCATAGTGCCTGTCCTTTCCAAAGGGTAGATCATCCGTCTGTTTCTTTCCAGTATCATTATGACGCAATCTGCACTTTTTTGCAATAGGACTGAAAAAAGCAGAAAAAAGTCCAAAAAACTATCCAAATGGTGGGGGCAGAAATCGTCCGATTCCTGTATGATGAAATTGACAAATCGTGTTCTTTGCAGGAAAGGAGGGCTACGCCGTGCGGAGGATCGTTTTGGACGCGCAATACTCTGTGATGACGAGCGCATTGACAATGGCACTGAAACAGGGCAGACTGGACTTCCAGGTGCAAAACGCTGGTCCTAAGGCAAAGGATATTGTAAAGCTATGCCGTTCCTGCAGGGCGGATGTCCTGCTGCTGGAGGTCTGCCCGCATCCGCCGCGCACCCTGCAGGACAGACTGCAGCTGGCAAACGACCTGCGGGATGTATGCCCACACTGCAAAACGGTACTGCTTGTGGATGAGGCCGAATATCCCGAGTTGGCCACCGCCGTGTGCCTGGCAAAAAAGGACCATATTGTCGATGATTTCGTCTACGCTTCCGTCTCGCCTGCCTATCTGAGCGCTATGATGGACACTTTATGACCAAAAGGAGGACAGCTATGAAAAAAGTACAACGAACGCTCGCTGCCGTATTGGCAGCCATGATGCTTATGGCTTTGGCCGGTTGCTCCAAGGGGGATGTAACCAAAGAGGTCAATTCCGGCTTATCCGACCTGAAAGCGCAGGCCGCCGAACCCGCCGTTGAACCCCAGACGGAGACCCCGGCGGAGCCCAAGACCGACGCGGCATCCGAGCCTGCATCCGAACCTGCATCCGAGCCCGCTGCAGAGCCGGAGCCGGAAGCCACCGCCGAACCGTCCCCTGCTTCCGCTCCTGCAGAAAATCCCGATTACCCATCGGCCGCTGGCCTGAACACCCATACCCTGGAGGCATTCGGTTCGGACTATACGCTGGTGCTCAACGTGACCTGCCCCGACCAGGGCTGGTACAAGTCCGTTTCGCCCCGTTTCGCGGATATCAAGCTGTTCCCGACCGATGACCCCAGTCATATCTTCTCCGGCGACCCGCGCATAACCTTTGAACTGAAAAGCGGGCTGGACAAGATCAACTATTATTACGACGACTTTGAAAACGTGGAGGAGCTTGCCCCGCGCACCATCGGCGGCGTGGAGATGGCCGGACGCACTTACAAAAACGTCGGTATGTGGTGGACGGAATACTACGGCGAGATGCCCACCGGCGGTTGGCTGGCCATCAAGATCTCCGGCGTAGACATCGACCCCGGCACCGAGGGCGACACCATTCTGAACAGCGTTACCTTTGGCTAAGGCAATCGCTGACACACACTACCCGCAACGAAAAGGCAGGTGAACCGACCATGAAAAAACTGCTATCCCTGACGGCGGCGGCCCTGCTGCTGATCACAACGGGCTGCGGGCACAGCAATGCCCCGCCTGCCTCGGCATCTTCCGGCACCCCGTCGGTTTCCGCCCCGATAACGGAACCGACAGTCGAGTCGTCCGACGATACGACCCCGACCGTTCAAAAGGACGAAGCCGCTGTCAAGCCGCAAAGCAGCCGGAGGCTGGATGATTCCCGCATTATCCCGCTGTACAGCGAGCGCTTTACCTACACCGACCCCAACGGCATCGAGGACACCTATTTTTATGAAGTACCGCAGATCGATGATGACACCGAGGACGCCAAGCACATCAACGAGATGATCAACTACCGATACGGCTATCTGGTAGAGCGTGCCCAGGATGCCCGTTCCCGCAATGATTTCATCGACACCGGCTTCATCATCTGGGTCAGCAACTGGAACGGCCCCGTGCTGAGCCTGCAGGTGACCAGTTCCGACACGTTGTTCAACTACGATGTGGGCAGCTACCATTACAACTTTGCCACAGGGCAGGAGCTTACCAATCTGGATTTGCTCGAATACATGGGCTACACCGACAGCGCAAAGACCCTGAACGCGCTGCAGCGCGCCACAGCACAGCATTTCGATGTCCATGTCGGCGGCTATGACTCCAAATATACCGCCATGCTGTACGAGATGCGCGCGCAAAGCCTGAGCGAGCTTGACAATGTATTTACCTACTACTCCATATTTCCCCATTTTTCAAACGGTTTTGTCGTGACCGTACCGATGTACACCCCCGCCGGGTCGGGAATGTACTGGACAGATGTTCAGGTTGACCCCAACAAGCGGCAGGCCAGCGGCCAGGTGCTGCACGGCCAGGACGAATGGTTTACCTGCGATGTGACCGCCACCGGCAAGGTAACGGTGCGCGCCCTGACCGACTATGTAAGCTCCGACGGCGCAGTTACCTACCAAGACATGAAGGAATGGTACGAGCTGGGCGACCAAACCGAGTTTACGGTAAACGGCTGCTACGGCAACTATGTAAAGATGCTCATGACCAGTGTCGGCCAGGATTATGCCCCCTATGTGTTCCTGCTGACCGAGGACGGCAATGTCGAGTACATCGACGTCATCAGCGGCGCACAGTGCGGCACCATGGCCAACGGCGGCCCGCTGTACGGCGTCAACGAGATCGTCAAGTTTGAGATCGGCACCGCTTACGATGCGGATTTCGAGGCCGAGTATACAACGGTGTACGCTGTCTCCCGCAACAATGAAAAATTCAACCTGGTCGAGGCCATGCACAATGCCGACCCGATGGAACTTTCCAGCCTGATCGGCTCGTATGTAAGTGACTACACCGGTACCTGGTTTGAAATTTGCGAGGATCAGCCGAACTTCTACATCGGCGAATACCGAAACGAAAACCGAGAGCCCGCCACATGGGACAGCGGCATCACCTACCTTGGTATGGATCACCGCGGCTGGATCTGCAGCATTTCGCTGTACCGCATGGATCTAGGGCGCGCACAGCGCGAAACCGTGGCCATGATGCCCACCGATTACGGCGGCTTTTACGTAAGGCATATCGGCGGGGAATCCCTGCTGAACCTGCCAAAGGACGAATCCGTTTGGTTTGAAATGACACAGGAATAAGCAAGGTTCTAAAATATTACTTTATAAAAGGAGGCAGACACTATGGCAACATGTACGCAATGTGGTGCCGAGTTAAAGCCCGGCGCTAAATTCTGCGAGAATTGCGGAGCAAAAGTATCCGTACCGCAGCCCGCTGCACAGCCCGCAGCTGTGCCCCAGCCCCCGGTTCAGCCAACCCAGGCTGCACCGCCGCCCCCACAGCCTGTACAGACGCCCCCGCAGCCGCAGGCAAGCGGCGGCAATCCCTATGCAGGCGGCGCACCTGCCGCCCCGCAGCCCCGGACGAACGCAGCGAATCCTTACGCAGGCAATGCGCCCGGCACACCGCCGCAGACCGGCGCAGGCGCACCGCTTTACGCCGGGAAAACGCCCCCGTCCGCGTCCGCACCGCCTGTCACACCGCCCCCACCGGGCGGCACGGTCGGCAACCCTTACGGCAATGTAGCCCCCGGCGGCAAGGCCAAGCGCCCCCGCGCACCGATGACCCCCAAGCGGATGATCCTGATCGCCATCCCGGTGATATTCCTGCTTATGATCATCGTAACAATGATTAGCGGCTCTATCCGCACCGGTAAGCCGAACGCCGGTGACCCGAATCAGGGCACCTGGGAAGCAGCCTACGCCGAGATCGGCGGCTCTGTGACGCAGGTCGAGGATGCCTTCGGCAGCGGGTTCCTGATGGACCTGAATGATAAGGGCAAGTGCGTTGTAACGGTGGACGGCACCAAGTCCTACGGCAAGTGGACGCTGAACGGCGGGGTCTTCCAGCTGGATTGCGGCGGCCTGAGCTGCACCGGCACCCTGCAAGACGAAATCCTGACCCTGAACGATGTGCAGGGACAGGGCGTGACGATCTACTTCGTCAAGTCCGGCAGCACCATGCAGCAGCCTCTGGACGGTGACAGCATGACCCAGGGCACCACCGCAGGCAGCGATACCGATGTGGGCATCTATGTGCTGGAATCCGCCTCCGACAGCGAGTACACCCTCTCCAAGGAGGAGCTTGCCCTCGTCGATATGGAGGACTTCTACATTGAGCTGCGCGCGGACGGCACCGGCGAAACCTACATGGAGGATTTTGTCACCTTCCAATGGAAGGACGGCAGCTTCTACGCGCTGACCGACCCCGATACCCCGGCCATGACCTACACCCGCGAGGGTGACCTGCTGACCATTGAGTTTGACGGTATGACCATGGTCTTTAAGCGCAGCGACACCAAGCCTGAAATCGACCCCGCTTTGCTGGAAGGCGGCGAGGACGAATATGACGGCGACGGCTGGATCGACGACCCGGATGAGCCTGACCCGCCCTACACCTACGACGACGGCAACACCTACGATGATTTGGGCAACACCAACTGGTACGGCTGGTTCCGGATGGAAAACTACAAGAATGTACCGAACCGTGATTACTTTGACACCGACACCTACGATTGCTGGGGCTACATCGGTGAGAGCGATGACGGCAGCCACTACTTTGAGGTTTACCGTGACGGTATGCCCGATGACCCGGTCATCACGATGTGGGTCAATGTCTATGATGACCATATCGAGCCTATCCTGGACGGCTATGACTGGGTGCTTGACCAGAACATAACCGAGAGCGATGCGTATAAGTTCAACCTGTACCCGTATAACGACAGCATCTCGCTGTTCATGTATGACTACGAGGGCGACGACGGTACGGCCTGTGCGGTCAGCTTCTACATGAGGCTGGACGGCACCGAGTGGAACGAGGAGCTCGAAGAGCTGCCGCCCCGCTATGAGGAGTACAAGGCCGCCTTGGCCAACAAATAACGAACTGATTTATCTGTACAAAATGGGGCGGGCCCTGCCCGCCCCTGATATAGGAGGATCATTATGGGACTTATCAGAGCTGCAATGGGCGCTGCTGGCGGCGTTATGGCCGACCAGTGGAAGGAATACTTTTATTGTGAAGCCATGCCAGCTGACCTGTTGGCTACCCGCGGCTGGAAACGCCAGAGCGGACGCAGCGCCAACACCAAAGGCAATGACAACATTATCTCCAACGGCTCCATCGTGGCCGTTGCCGACGGCCAGTGTGCCATGATCGTGGAGCAGGGCAAGGTCGTGGATATGTGCGCCGAGCCGGGTGAGTACACCTACGATACCGGCAGCGCGCCGACGCTGTTCAGCGGCGATTTGTCCGAGTCCATCGGCGCAGTGTTCCAGAACATCGGCAAGCGCTTTACCTTCGGCGGCGAGGCCCCGATGGATCAGCGCATCTATTACTTCAACACCAAGGAGCTGGTGGGCAACAAATACGGCACGCCCAGCCCGGTGCCCTTCCGCGTGGTGGATCAGCGCGCCGGCATCGATATCGACATTGCCATCCGCTGCTTCGGCGAGTACAGCTACCGCATCACCAACCCCATTTTGTTCTACACCAATGTCTGCGGCAATGTGGAGGAAGGCTACACCCGCGATGAGATCGACGGGCAGCTGAAATCCGAGCTGATGACCGCCCTGCAGCCCGCCTTTGCCAAGATCAGCGATATGGGCATCCGCTATTCCGCACTGCCTGGCCACACGATGGAGCTTGCCGAGGCCCTCAACGATGTGCTGAGCGCCAAGTGGGGCAAGCTGCGCGGCATCGAGATCGTATCCTTCGGTGTTTCCAGCGTGAAGGCCAGTGAGGAAGACGAGCAGATGCTCAAGGAAATGCAGCGCAACGCAGCCTTTATGGACCCGACCCGTGCCGCTGCGCATCTTGTCGGCGCACAGGCCAGTGCCATGCAGACCGCGGCCGGTAATCAGGGTGCAGGCCCCGCCATGGCCTTTATGGGCATGAATATGGCCGGTGCGGCGGGCGGTATGAACGCCCAGAACCTGTATCAGATGGGTGCCCAGCAGCAGGCCGCCGCACAGCCCGCCCCGGCCCCGGCCT
>ERZ1035041.471-NODE-471-length-18385-cov-9.788052_pt1 | contig 18385 bp, 9 predicted proteins | sample MGYA00520684_ERZ1035041 | MGnify/ENA primary metagenome ERZ1035041 (study PRJEB33766, sample SAMN09781699) | gut metagenome | biome: gut microbiome | host: Homo sapiens | place: Madagascar | study: EMG produced TPA metagenomics assembly of the PRJNA485056 data set... | reverse complement strand
CGGATTATAATTATTCTTATGAAGAATTTCCAGGTAAGAAAGTCGTTAATTTAGTAAAACTTAGAAAACATATACAAGATAAATTCAAAAACAATCCTAATCCTTATATTGAAAACAACCGAATAGTGTATGAACCTGAATTTCCTGTCAATAAAGATTTCTATACAACAACTATGTATAGAAGCGAAGAAAATGAACGGAATTGTTTTTGCCAAATGTGTCAGGAAATTGTTCCAAAGATTTATATTGAGAAAAACAATGTTCAAAAAAATCCTAAATACGGCTGGGAACAGATGTATTTAAGTCTATGTTTAAAATGTAGTAAAGATTTTATATTGTTAAGGAACATTGATTCTGTATGGAATGACTTTATAGCAAGAATTCTTACACAAAATGTAGAGAATGTAGAAATTCCTATTGGAGACAAAAGAATAACCTTTACAGCAACTCATCTAGCTGAAATTCAAACAACTCTTCAATTGGAAGAGGAATAGAAATGACAGTGTTTTGACGGTTCAACATTTCTCAATAAGTTTCCCAGAATATGACTATTGGTGCTTGAAACATGCACTTTAAACAACGGCGAAAAAATGTTTGCAATGTATATATAGTGTTAAAAAGCCCAGAAAGACTTCAAATGTATTACCTAAAAATCTGTAAACAAATATGCTAATCCGATATTCAAAAATAATTGTAAGTTCCGTTACACATGACTTGGTGAACAGGCTGTTGTTATGGTAAGAAAATAACAAGAACCTTCTCTGATGAATTTATCATTAGGGAAGGTCCTTCCTTTTATTTGTTAGTATATTGCATAAACTATTGTTGGACATTAAAAAGGCAAAAAATGCCTTGCCTTGAAAAAACTAAAATAAATCGCTGTGTTCCGGCTTTTTGGGGTGCAAAATAAGTTTTTTATCACTAATGCTGTTCAGCTATCATTTCAACGACACCGTTAAGTAATTGAATATTGTATCCACGCTTAATTGCCAGCTTAACATCTCTGTTGAATTTTGCGACGATAAAATTCTTAATTTACTCATTGGTAATATCCTCTAAAAGCTCGCTAAATGAAGCATAGGTTTTATTGCTTGGATTCTTTTTCAGTTCTTCAACCTCTTTTATTGCAGAAATTGTATCTGCATTTGGAGTTTCATAGTTAATGACATTTAACATATAACGGTTAAGGTTGTCTTTTACATTTTCGCCGTTTTTTACAACAATGCTTTTATAAACGTTGTAAATATCACGGTCAACGGTAAATGAACAAGTAATCTTATTGGTACTCATAATCTTATCACCTTCCAAAAAATATTACTAAGTCAAGAACCAACATCATTTAGTAATATTAGTATATATCTAAGCGTAAATTTGTCAACCCGCAATACAAAAATTTGTAAGAAGGACATCAGATTAGTTGTGATGTATTTTTGAAATTGACGGATCAAGGGCAATGATAATTGTAAGTGAATAATACAGAGTTTTGGATAAGTAGGGAGAATCTTTAGTTGTGTTTTCTTGTTGGTGTATTTACGGTATTGCTTACTACATTCTAAAACATTGCAAAATTCGATAAATAGTGATATAATATCACTCGTAATTATGTATTATCGGAAGTTTGAAGGTTTTGTCATGAGAATTTGTTACGATAAACTGTTCCATATGATGATTGACCGAAGACGGACAACATCGCAGTTAATGAAAATGTATGGATTCAGTGCAAATATCATCGTAAGACTGAAAAGAATTGGATATATATCAATGGAAAGCTACACGGAAAATTGGGCTGTATCGCGGATGGCATACTTACCTTAAAATACGATAAAAGCTGAGGAGGAGTAAAACATGAAATCAAATTTTGACTTTTTAAGCAAGGACTTTCCTGTGTTAGCGAATTTTGGAAAGCTGGCTGAACAATACTGTTACTCTGATGCTAATTCATGTCTGATTAAGTTGGGAATGATAGGTGAGACCATTGTCAATTTGATGTTTACTTATGATGGTATTGCTCTGCCTTATGAAAATACTGCCATTACCCGTATTAATACTCTTATGCGAGAAGGACTGCTTCCCCGTGACCTTTGTGACATTCTTCATGCTATAAGAAAAGCTCGTAATAAAGCTACTCATGAAAATTATGGTTCTGTTGATGAAGGAAAGACTCTTTTGCAAATGACATACAGTCTTTGTGAATGGTTCATGCAGACATACGGCGATTGGAATTATAAAAATCAACAATTTGTTACACCTGTTGAACCTTCAACAACAGATTATATTAAAGTTGATAAGGAAAATGAAAAGAAAATTGAGGACAATCTGACAAAAAAAGCAGAAAAAGCGGCTGCATCTGCACCTAAGATTTCTCAAGAAGAACGTAAGAAACAATCTGCGGTTGCTGCCGGAAATCGTCAGAAGTCTGAAGCGGAAACTCGCTATCTTATTGACGAGCAACTCCGTAAAGTCGGTTGGGAAGCTGATACAGAACAGCTTAGATATTCTAAAGGAACAAGACCTGAAAAGGGTCGAAATATGGCAATTGCAGAATGGCCTACCGATTCTCAGGTTGGTAATAAAGGTTATGCTGATTATGCATTGTTTGTTGAAACAAAGTTGGTTGCCATAATTGAAGCGAAAGCAATCCATAAGGATATTCCTTCGGTTATTGATTATCAGTGTAAAGAATATCCTCAAAATATTCGTGAGGTGGACAGTCAGTATCAGATTGGCACTTGGGGCAAATATAGGGTTCCGTTTACTTTTGCTACGAACGGCAGACCATATTTGGAACAGTATAAGACAAAATCAGGTATTTGGTTCTTAGATTTACGTAATTCTTGTAATTTGCCAAGAGCATTACGTGGATGGATGAGCCCTGATGGAATCAAAGCACTTTTGGTACATGATACAGAAAGTAAGAATCAAAATCTAAAACAGATGCCGTTTGACTTTTTGACAGATAAAGAAGGTTTGAATTTAAGGCCTTACCAGCTCAATGCTATTAAGGTAGCAGAAAACGCTGTTGTTGACGGTAAACAAAGTGTTTTGCTTGCTATGGCAACAGGAACAGGCAAGACGAGAACTGTACTTGGAATGATATATCGTTTTTTAAAAACAGAACGATTTCGCAGAATTCTGTTTCTTGTCGATAGAACATCACTTGGCGAACAGGCTCAGGATGTCTTTGAAGAAGTTAAGCTTGAAAATCTTATGACTCTTGATGAGATTTATAATATCAAAGGTCTTGAAGATAAGGAAATCGATAAAGAAACTCGTATTCATGTTGCAACTGTTCAAAGTATGATAAAGCGGATTCTGTACAATACAGAAGATACAAAGCCGGCTGTTTCTGATTATGACCTGATTATAGTAGATGAAGCACATCGTGGTTATATTCTTGATAAAGAGATGGGCGAGGATGAGGTGCTTTATCGTGACCAGACAGATTATCAGAGTAAATACTGTTATGTTATTGAATACTTTGATGCTGTAAAGATTGCACTTACCGCAACTCCGGCGTTACAGACTACCAAGATTTTTGGAGAACCAATATTTAAGTATACATATCGTGAAGCTGTTATCGAAGGTTATCTTGTAGATCATGATGCACCTCACGAATTGAAAACAAAACTCAGCACTGAAGGAATACACTATAAATCCGGCGATACGGTAACTATCTATGATCCAGTAACAGGAGAGGTTACTAACAGTGAACTTCTGGATGATGAGTTGGATTTTGATATTGAATCTTTTAATAGAAAAGTGATTACAGAACCTTTTAACAGAACAGTACTTGAAGAAATCGCACATGATATTGACCCTGAATCTCCTGAAGAACAGGGAAAAACGCTTATCTATGCCGTAAACGACCAGCATGCGGATATGATTGTATCTATCCTTAAAGAAATCTATTCCGAGACAGGTGTAGATAATGATGCAATCATGAAAATCACAGGAAGTGTTGGTGGCGGAAGTAAGAAAAAGGTTCAGGAGGCTATTAAGCGTTTTAAGAATGAACGCTATCCAAGCATAGCTGTTACTGTTGATTTGCTTACAACAGGAATAGATGTGCCTGAAATCACTACATTGGTATTTATGCGTCGAGTGAAGTCTCGTATTCTTTTTGAGCAGATGCTCGGTCGTGCAACAAGACTTTGCCCTGATATACATAAGACACACTTTGAAATCTATGACCCTGTTGGTGTCTATGATTCACTTGAACCGGTTAATACCATGAAGTCAGTTGTAACTAACCCCAACACTACATTTACGCAGCTTATCGAAGGATTAGAGGTTCTTGATAACGGGGGAAAGGTTAAAAATCAAATCAACCAGATTATTGCCAAGCTACAGCGTAAAAAGAGAAAAATGAGTAGTGAGACGGTAACTCATTTTATTGATATGTCTGGTGGTATGGATCCTACTCAGTTCATAGAAAAACTGGAAAATGAGCCTAACGATGTGGCAAAGGATAGAATTCTCGCAAACAAGGAACTTTTCAGATTGCTTGATGAAAAGAAAGGTCATAGCGGTGGATCTATTGTAATCTCCGATAAGGAAGATGAGTTGATTAGTCATACCCGTGGTTATGGCAACGGCGAAAAACCTGAAGATTATCTTGATGCATTCTCGGCATATGTTAATACTAATATGAATGAAATTGCGGCTTTAAATATTGTTTGCACAAGACCTAAAGACCTCACTCGTGAAGACCTGAAATCTCTGCGATTAATATTGGACAGGGAGGGATTTACACAACAGCGGCTTAATACTGCTATTTCTCAGATGACTAACGAGGAGATTGCGGCAGACATTATCAGTTTAATTCGCCGCTATGCTATTGGCTCAGTACTTATCAGTCATGAAGCACGAATTCGTAAGGCAGTTGAAAAGCTTGTAAAGGCTCATAGATTCTCGAAACAGGAAATGAACTGGATTAAGCGAATGGAAACCTATCTAATGAATGAATCTGTTTTGAATGTCAAAATCTTTGATGAAGATGTTCGATTTAAAGAACAAGGCGGCTTCAAAAAAATTGACAGAGTATTCCAAAATCAGCTTGAGAGCATTGTTTTGGAATTAAATACATATCTCTATGATGACGGAGGAAAAACTGCATGAATACACAGGAAATCGTATCTAAACTCTGGAAGCTCTGCAATGTGCTGAGAGACGACGGTATCACTTATCACGAGTATGTTACAGAGCTTACATATATTTTGTTTTTAAAAATGGCAAAAGAAACCAACGCAGAGGGTAGATTTGCCGAAGGTGTTACTATTGAACAAGGGGATAACCTTACACCTGAAGAAGAAACGCAGAACAGCGAAAAGAAAATAGTTCAGGCATATAGCTGGGATAATTTAGTCAGTAAGTCAGGCTTAGAGCTTCATAACTATTACAAAACTATACTTCGCTTGTTTGGAACTTACTGTACCGGTCGTGTGCGTGAAATTTATCAGGGTGCGGCTACTAAAATTGATGAACCGAAGAACCTTGAAAAGATTATCAATACTATAGATGGTCTGGATTGGTTTTCTGCCCGTGAAGAGGGATTGGGCAATCTATACGAGGGACTTTTGGAGAAGAATGCTAACGAAAAGAAGTCGGGAGCCGGTCAGTATTTCACTCCTCGTGTACTGATTGATGTTATGACATATCTTATGAAGCCGCAGCCGGGTGAGCGTTGTAACGACCCTGCTTGCGGTACTTTTGGATTTATGATTTCTGCGAGCCAATATGTCAGAGATAACACAGATGATTTCTTCTCACTTGATGCTGATATGGCAAAATTTGAGAAAGAAGAAGCGTTTACCGGTTGCGAGCTTGTACATGATACGCACCGCCTGGCTTTGATGAATGCTATGCTTCACGATATTGACGGTCAGATTATTTTGGGTGATACTCTCTCAAATGTCGGAAAATCAATGAAAGGATATAACCTAATTTTAACGAATCCTCCATTTGGAACAAAGAAAGGCGGAGAGCGTGCAACACGCGATGACTTCACATTCCCGACAAGCAACAAACAGCTTAACTTTCTTCAACACATCTATCGTAGCTTAAAAACTGACGGTAAATCCCGTGCGGCAGTTATTTTGCCTGATAATGTTCTTTTTGCTGATGGCGATGGAGAGCGTATCCGTAAGGACTTGATGGACAAGTGCAATCTCCATACGATTCTTCGTTTGCCTACGGGTATTTTCTATGCACAGGGTGTAAAGACTAATGTTTTATTTTTCACAAGAGGTAAGATCGATAAGAATAATACAAAAGAAGTTTGGATTTATGATTTGCGTTCCGATATGCCTTCTTTCGGTAAGACAAATCCGCTTAAGAGAGAACATTTTGATGAGTTTATCGAATGCTATGCCGATGGAGATTTAAGCAAGCGTAAGGAAACATACAGTGAAGAAAACCCTAACGGCAGATGGCGTAAATTTACTATTGATGAGATTATGGCTCGTGATAAGACAAGCCTTGATATTACATGGATGAAGAGTAATGACAGCACAGATGACCGCACCCTTGCGGAACTGCTTCAGGAAATTAAAGAGAAGTCATCAAATATCGCAAATGCTGTTGCTGAACTGGAAAAAATAATAGGCGAGGTGGACGAGTGATGGATACCAAAGCATTAAGACAAAAAATCTTGGATTTGGCTATCCGCGGTAAACTTGTGCCTCAAGACCCAAATGACGAACCTGCTTCTGCTTTGTTAGAACGTATCCGTGCCGAAAAACAGCAAATGGTTAAGGACGGAAAGCTAAAGCCTAAGGATATAAAAAATGATACAGTGATCTTTAAAGCTGATGATAATTTGCATTATGAGAAATTCTCCGATGGCACGGTAAAATGTATCGAAGATGAAATACCGTTTGAACTGCCAGAAGGCTGGGAATGGACAAGATTAGGATGTATTACTGATGTTATTCAGTATGGTTTAAGTAATTCCGCTGAGTCAACTGGCGATTATCGATTGTTAAGAATCACAGACATTCAGAATGGTTGTGTGAATTGGGATACTGTCCCATTTACAAGTACTGATGAACCAGAAAAATATTTGCTCCATAAAGATGATATTGTATTTGCTCGTACAGGAGCTACTGTGGGTAAATCCTTTTTAATTACTGATTTGCCATATGCTTCTGTATACGCATCGTATCTCATTAGAATTAGGCTTATCAATGGTATTTCAGCAAATTATATTTATCATTTTTTTAATAGTTATTGCTATTGGGAGCAAGTTACTGATAAGGCAGTAGGAGTTGGACAGCCAAACTGTAACGGAACTGCATTGAGAGAACTGTTTATCCCATTGCCTTCTCAAGCTGAACAGAACAGAATTGTTCCTGTTGCTGATAATCTTTTAAAAATTGTGGATACCATTACTTCTGAGCAAGAGAGTTTATCCGAACTTATACAGACTACAAAGTCTAAAATTCTCGACCTTGCAATCAGAGGTAAACTTGTACCGCAAGACCCGAATGATGAGCCCGCTTCAGTTCCTCTTGAACGCATACGAGCCGAAAAAGAAGAACTGATTAAGCAAGGTAAAATTAAGCGTGATAAGAAGGACTATGTTATCTTCAAAGGTGATGATAACTCTTATTATGAGAAGGTTGGCAATGATATTATTTGTATTGATGACGAAATACCATATAATATTCCTGATACTTGGACTTGGATGCGATTAGAAAACTGCTGTATTAAAGAAATTCGCCGTGGAAAATCTCCGAAATATACAGAAAATAGTAATGTGCTTGTATTTGCTCAAAAATGTAACACAAAGCACAACAGCATTGATGTAAGCTTAGCACAGTATCTTGACGAAACTGCATTGAAGCGTTACCCAGATGATGAATACATGCAAGATGGTGATACGGTAATCAATTCTACCGGAACCGGCACTCTTGGTCGAGTGGGGATTTATAGGAATACTGACAATACTAAAGGTCTTTCAATTGTTCCTGATTCTCATGTTACGGTAATTCGTAGTTTTAGTTGCATAAACTCACATTACCTATATGCGTTTATGAAAGCCCATCAAAGCGAACTTGAAAAGAAGGGTGAAGGTTCAACAAACCAAAAGGAATTGAAGCCGCTTACGTTAAAGAAAATGCTCATTGCAATTCCTCCTTTATCTGAACAGAAACGCATTGATAAATCTATAAATATTGCATTAAGCCACTTTGCTGTAATCGAAGAGAGTCTCAATTAAGACGCTTTCTCGATATGCTTTATTGCTGAAAAAGTTACTTTGAGCTTGTCGCAAATTTTTTCTTGCTCTTTGGTTGGTGGAATAGGTATAACCAAATTAAGAATATCTTCACGAGATATTCCAGGAATAAGTCCTTTGGCGGCTTGTTTGATTTTCGTCATTGAATATTCAATACATAATGCAAGAAAATCAACATTGAGGCTGTAATTATTGCGAATAGCCATAATTTGTCGTGCAATGTGAGCTTTCCCAAAGTTATTATATGCGATTTCCCCGATAGTTCCTTTGCAAGTCAGAAGCAAATCTCCCTTTTGAGTAATAACTTGCGGTACAGGAGTCCAACGAACTAAGCTGACATGACCATTTTTGAAATTACTTGCACCCGTGATATATGGAATCCCGTTATTTTTATCGTTATAATCTGATGGTGACAAATCTCGTCCAGATATGAGCTCCCATGCAGTCCTTAGACGAATAAAAGCCCAACCTTCCGGCAATTTAAACGGAATTTCTTCATCAATGCAATTTAATTTATTGCCAACCTTCTCATAATAAGAGGAATGTAAACATCTCCGTTATAATATTAGAGCGAATCAAATCGCAAAAATATTATAACGGAGGTGTCTTTTTATGAAGACAAAACAAACATTTGAAGAATATTTGAGAAAGGGTAATCTGTCCGAAAATACAATTACATCGTATCTGTGGACAGTGAATTATTTTACTGAGCATTACGATACAGTAAATAAAGAAAATTTACTCGCTTATAAAGGCTACTTAATGGAATTCTTCAAGCCCAAGACTGTAAACTTACGCATACAGGCAATAAACAAATATCTTGAATATTTAGGAAAAGGAAAAATAGCATTAAAGGCTGTAAAGGTACAGCAAAAAAACTTTTTGGAAAATGTTATCAGTAATGCAGATTATAATTTTTTGAAAAAGCAACTTAAAAAAGATGGCAATATGGAATGGTATTTTGTTGTTTGGTATTTGGCTGCTACCGGAGCAAGAGTAAGTGAATTGATACAAATCAAAGTTGAGCATATTGAAATCGGCTATTTTGATTTATATACAAAAGGTGGAAAATTGCGACGACTTTACATACCGAAAAAATTAAGAAAAGAAACTCTTGAATGGCTGGAGGAAACAAACCGTTCCTCCGGCTATCTGTTTCTAAATCGTTACGGCGACAGAATTACTACCCGTGGTATTTCACAACAGCTTAAAAATTATGCAGATAAATACGGTCTTGATAAAAAGGTGGTTTATCCGCATTCATTTCGTCATCGTTATGCAAAGAACTTTCTTGAAAAATATAATGATATTGCTTTGCTTGCCGACCTTATGGGACACGAAAGTATTGAAACAACTCGTATTTATCTTCGTCGTACTGCAAGCGAACAACAGGCTCTTGTAGATAAAATTGTTACTTGGTAAAAAGATAGCCGCCTTCAATTTGATGGCGGCTGTTTGCTAAAGTAATGCATTTGAAATTAAATCAAGTTGTTTATATACGTTAGTGATTTGCTTAACTATTCTTTCTTGCTCCGCTAATGGAGGCAACGGAAAAATTGCTTTTTTACCATCTGCCGTTCCTAATCGTGGCATTTTTACACCATATGAACAACGGTCAGCATATGCAAGAAATGTTTTTGACATGATATAATAACGTGCGTACTCAGGAATTATACAATTTGCAAATTCTAACGGGAGAATTTCAGATGTACAGTATCCATCGTCATCTGATAAAACAACTTTATTCAGATAGGGACGCAGCTTACTATATAATACTTGCCCAGAATGAAATTGATGTTTTGTACTGATGGAATTCCTTTGAAATTTTTTAATTTTCTTAAAAATTCTACCTGTATCTTTTTCTATATCATCAAGGTCAAGAATCCAAGCATCATCTGCTATATCAGCAGTATCAACATTTATGCAGTCACCATAATTACATACTTCACCAAGGCGACATATTTCCCATGTTTCAGGGAGATTATCAAATTGCCAAGCATCAAAAGATTCTTCAAGTTTTCCAGTCCTCTGATAATAAGAGTTATCATCACCTTTGAAGATAACAGAGTCCTTCTTATCACGCTTAATTTTACCTTGCTTAATCAGTCCTTCTTTTTCGGCTCGTATGCGTTCAAGAAGAACGGAAGCCGGCTCATCATTCGGGTCTTGCGGTACAAGTTTACCACGAATAGCAAGATCAAGAATTTTTGATTTAGCATTTGTAATAGTTGCTTGTAAGACATCTTTATTAGATTGAATCTGAATTACTTTTACAAGCGCTCGTTGCGCTGCATCAACTATACGTAATTGTTCATTCTTTGGTGGAACAATGCATAAATAATTCGTTGCTGCAGAAATTGTAATTGTGTCAACCGTTGTACCTTTAGAGTTATCTCTCATTTGTGATTGAACAAAGCTTGACTCCAATAAGATTTTAGCGAATTTAGAAACAAGTAGTTTGTTTTTGTTTTCAAAACAAAGTACACTTGCATCCTTATAGTAAAATAGGTCTTCGGGCTTTACGATATAGACTTTTCCTATTGTACCTACACTAGAAACCATCAGATCACCCGATTGAGGTACACCATAATTTTTCTTCAATTCAAGATAATGTTCTTCTGAAATAAATAGTTCATTATCAATAAAATCATTCTCAGATAGTTTTACAATTTCTCGTGCTCTATAAAATGGAATTCCCTCATTTTTCCAATCGGATTGAAGAACTCGTTTACTTGAACATACATTCAATAAATCCTTCAACCTTGCCCATTCCCACCCCTCAGGTAGCTCAAAAGGAATCTCATCCTCAATACATTTTACCGTGCCATCGGAGAATTTCTCATAATGCAAATTATGACTTAGAAAATTATGCGGAATTAAATCCTTTTTTCTCATCCGATATATTACATTTCCGTTTCAATCAACCATGCTTAAATCAAATAAAATCACCCAAATTTACGTCAAAATGCAACAGTTAGGATGACCATATTTGAGAGCGAATGTGTCAGCTGAAAGTGGATTAGGATTAACGGACACGCGGAATAACAGTAAAAAATTATTGAAAATTAGCCAAATGAATTTATCTAACAGAAAATGCATAAAACAGTTTGACTATATATAATATTGTGTTAAAATTATGCGAAAAGGAGGGTGACAGTTCTATGGAGCAATATATGCCGATAGTGTGGATAGGCTTTGCAATATTTATGTTGCTTTGCGAAGGCTTTACAACATAGCTTGTATCAATATGGTTCGTTCTCGGCTCGGTTTGTGCCGCAATAACCGTAACAAAACAACGGGAACAAACGCAGACTGTCACATCGGTCAAGTCGGGTTTATGCTCACAGATTTATTAGAAAATTTATAATAATCAATAACAATTACTTATTTAATATTTTTAACACCTGAGCCATTGGGCTCTTTTTTTATGCCTAAAATTGGGTGGCAGGGTAGTTGCAACAGGTAATATATACAAATATCGGAGGTTGGTGTTGGTGGAATTTACAAAAATAAAAGAACTCATAAAAATATATTTACAACTTTGCACGATGTGATATATAATAACAATAGCATACAAAATGTAGGAAGATAGCAGTTAAAAACAGTGAATAATTACCAAATGATTTATAAATGAAAGGAGGATAGTTTAAGGCACAAAAAGCAACCACAGGGAAATTTTTCATTAAATTTATTAACAAAATCAAAAAGCAGGAGGTTAGAGTATGAATGGAAAAATAAAGAAAATGCTATCGGTAGTATCAATAACTTTGTGTGCAACAATTGGGTTATCGCTACCGGTTGAAGTATATGCTTCAACTCTACCGGAAAAAGAGAATAACTACTCATCATTTAACAATGTTGTCGGAGAAAATCCCGAAGAGAGCAAAATTGTTAAAGAGCTAACAGGTGAAAGAACGGAAAATTCAAAAGAATTTTTGCTTGAAGACGGAACAAAAATGATTGCTCAGTACAATGAGCCTGTCCACTACAAAGACAGCAAGGGTAAGTGGGTTTAGTATAACAATACTTTATCTGAGGATAAGACTGCATCTCCTGATGAGGCAGGTGATTCTTCATATACAAACAAAAGCAGTGACATTTCGGTCAATCTTTCAAATAAAGCAAAGTCAAAAAATATGATTTCACTGCAATCAAACGGATATAAAATTAGCTGGGGTTATGACAATGCAGGCAAGAGCAAAGCTGATGTAAAGAAAAATAACGAAAAAACAAGCGGTAATGATAAATTTACTACGCTTAAAAATATAACAACAGAAACTTTGTACAAAGATGTTTTCAGCGATGTTGACTTGCAGTATTTTGTCACTACAACAGGCATTAAAGAAAACATAATTCTCAAAAGTGCAAAGGCTCAGAACGAATTTACATTGAATTATAAAATTCCGAACCTTACAGCAAAGCAAAAAGATGATAAAACAATCACGCTTTCAAATAAGAGCGGAAAGGAAATATATACAATCTCAGCACCGTATATGTATGATGCAAACGGCAGTTCAAGCACACAGATGAAAATTGAGATTGTAAAGCAGAAAGGCTCAAATCTCCAAGTTAAGCTGACCGCCGATTATGCTTTCATTCATATAATCGGCAGAGCATTTCCTGTTACGATTGATCCTGAAATCACAACCAAAACGGGTTCACAGCTTTACTATGGCGAGGCAAGCTCAAGCGGAAGAATAATCAATCACGGTCCATACTATCTTTCAAAAGACAATATGATGATTGGAAGAGCAATTAAGCTGTATGCTCTTGGTAACGGTGAAGAAATCATCAGTGCGAAGTATAAGTTTGAGGTATCAAACAATGATGCTTTGTTTAACAGTAAAGATGATTCGCCTATAATTATCAATGCACATAAGCTGAATACATATAATTCAACAAACTGTACTTATGATTCAAAGGTTCTTGACTATGACTCATTAACATATGAGGATAACCGATATATCACATTTGACCTTACTAAACAGTATAAAGAGTGGTACTCAAATTCTGATACATCGGCAAACGGATTTGTGCTTGAAGCGTTTGATTCGATAGGTTCAAAACAGATTAATATTTATGAAGGTTCTCCTTCATCTGTAACACCTGCCTTAACGCTCATCTATAAAGATTTTACAGGCACGGAGAGCAATCTCTCATACCACACAATCAATATCGGCATTAACGCACAGGCGGCTGTATCGGATTACCTCGGCAACCTTGTAATAAACCAAACTTTGTATGAGGGAACAGGTTCAAGAATGCCGTTGAGCATTACTGCAACATACAACAGCATTAACAAAGACACAGCATTTGAAAACGGTTCTGCAAGCGGTTACGGTTGGCAGTTCTCATTCAATCAATATGTAAGAGAAGTAACCGACAAAAATCTTACCAAAGCAGGCTACAACTATATCTATACCGATGCTGACGGTACAGACCATTACCTTAAACTTGCAGAGGGTGAAACCGCTAAATGGGAAGATGAAGACGGTTTAGGTCTTACACTAACCAAAGATGAAAATAACATTTTCATTGATAACGGTTCAACAACTCAGACTTACGAATCAACCGCAAACGGCGGTAAACTCCTTTCTGAAAAAGACGAACACAAGAATACAATCACATATACCTACACCGACGGTGACTTAACCAAAATCACAGACGGTTCGGGCAGAGAAGTTCAGTTAAAATACAAGAGCAGTACTAACGGCAAAAAGGTTGTAAAAAGAATTACAAAGCCTGATGGTACTGGGATTGATATTGCTTATACAACCGCAAAGGATAAGGTTACTTCAATTTCATTCAATGACGGTCACATTTCACAATTTGAATATGATGATGATTATAACCTGATTTCAATTTCGGGTGTATCGGACAACTATATGAAGTCTTTGCCAACATATAAGTTCAGCTACACAAACGGTAAGGTAACTAATATCACAGAATACGGTACTGACGGCACAGAGGGCAATCATCTTAACATAAGCTACAATGCCGACAATACAACCGTGTTTACAGATAAGCAGGGACATAGTGAAACCCATATTTTTGATAACAGCGGTTCAACTGTTTCTGTCCTCAATTCAAACGGCTATGCAACTTCGTCCGAAAACACAGGACTTGTAATTAACAACAGTGCAAACGCATACACTAAAAATTACATTACAGAATCAACTGAGCAGACAGAAGTTGGCGGAGGAAAATATTACTTCGTGTCAAACGGCACAAAGGGCAGTACCGCAAGTAAAGGCGGTAAAGTAACAGTCGATAATTCTGCCGCAACAGAAGAGGATGGTTACTATCAGTATCTCGGAACAACTTCACTCAAGGTTGAAAATCCGACAAGCGAAGACAATTCCGCATTCTTTACAGGCATTGCTCATCAGTTCAAAGAAACAACTTTTAACGGCAAAGATGTAACTTTCTCCGCATATGTAAAGACAAAGAATGTAAAGCAGATTTACAGCGGCGGTTCAGTCGGAGCAATTCTTAAAATTAAGTGCCTTGATTCATCAGGAAAGACGGTAAAAGAAATCAACAGTATCGGACTTACTGGCACACTTGATTGGCAGAGAATAAGCGTAACAGCAAATGTGCCGAGTACAACAGCGTCAATCCGTGTGTATGGCTTGATTAGATATGCATCCGGTACAGCATGGTTTGACTGCATCCAGTTTGAAGAGGGTAATTGTGCGAACAACTTCAATGCTCTTCAAAACAGCGATTTCAGTTCAAATGATAACTGGCTCACAGAAGAAAACAAGAGCATTTCAGCCAACAACGGAACTGTAACAATAGGCGGTACAGCAGGTGCATTTGATGATGCTGAAAATGCCGATTCATCGAGCGATGACTCGACAGACGAAACACAGCCGTCAACATACACTAAAACCGTTACGGAAACAGAGCCTAATGACAGCATCACCACATATGATGATTACGGCAATGCAGTTAAAACCGAACAGGGATATGTTACAAGAACTGTAAAGAAAACCTATGAGGTTGAAGAAACTGAAACAACGGATGAAGTTACAAGTCCGAGTGATTCTGATAATTCAGCCGATAAAGACGATTCAGACACTTCTTCTGATGATAACTCATTAGGTAACAAATATATCTATCAGAATGTAAAAGTAGGCAGAGCGGGAGTATCGTTCAAAATTAACGGTACAGCAAAGTCAAATTCAGTTCCGCTTTCAAACGAAAACAGAACTTTCGGCATCGCACTCAACATTTACTACAAAAACAACAGCACTCCCGAAATGCACTATCAGGAATTTAATGTCAATACTTCCAAAAATCAGCAGGTAAGTTTGTCAATAAGTCCCGAAAATAGTGACGAAACCATAGATTATGTTGCATTTGCATTTGTATATGGTTATAATGAAAATGAAATGACAGTTACCAACGCTGAACTGAATATTTTAGCAATGGGGTATGTGACTAAACAATCTGAAGATTCAAAAGATGATTCTTCAGTCAGTGCAGGTAACGATTCAGACAATGATACAGAGGTTGACGATTATGTTGATTATGAAGTATTGTCTGAATCTGTTGATAAGACAAAACCGTTTATGCAGACAAGTTCTGAATATGACAGCACAGGCAATTATGTAACTGCTGAAACCAATGAACAGGGAAGTACAACAAAGTATGCCTATGATGTCAACGGCAATGTAACTTCGGTTACTGATGCAGATGATAATGTGACAAGCTACGCATATGATTCATCAGGCAACCTTATATCTGTTAAAAACGGTGATTCTGAAAACTTATATACATACAGCGGTTTAGGCTCTGTATCAAAAATTACACACAATGGTTTTGACTACTCCTTTAACTACGATGTTTTCTACAATCTTGTGTCAACTAAAATCGGCAATGTAACTGTTGCAAGTCATACATATGACAGTAACGGTAATCTTACAAAGACTGCTTATGCAAACGGTGATTATCTTGAATATGCTTATGATAACTATGGCAATATTTCGATAATCACAGGCGAAACAGGCAAAATTGCCGAGATGATTTACAACAAGCAAGGTCTTGTTACAAAGGCGGTTGACTATTCAAGCGGCGAAACCTCATATTACTACTACACATTTGACGGTTCGCTTGAAAGCGAATATCGTACATCATCAGACGGCAGTCTTACTCACTACATCATTACTGATTCAAACGGCAATACAGTTGAAAAGACATCTGTAAACGGTCAGACAAAGACAATTACAACAGGTTCAGATGATGACGGAAAGTCATTTGTAAGCAATGACGGCATAACTAACGAAACCTCAACTGATGATTTCGGTAGAGTGTCAACTGTAACAACAAAACAGAACAAGAGCGATACCGTATTTACAAAGCAGTATTCTTATTATCACGGCAGTGAAAGTAATGCTACTACCAATATGGTTGGCGGTATCAGTTATAAGTTGAGTTCTGATAGGGTTCTGGATTACAGCTATAATTACAACGATACAGGTAATGTAGAGAATGTGTATGAAAACGGCAAAAAGGTAGCCGTATATACATACGATGAACTAAATCAGCTTGTATGGTATGCAGATACCCGAACAGGTCGCTATATCAGAATAGTTTATTATAACTACGGTAACATTCAAAAAATGGAATCGTATTCACTCGGTACTAACTGGGCACCTGTAAAATTGCTTGAAACAAGAACTTATTCATACGGTGATACTAACTGGAAAGATAAGCTCACCGAGTTTGACGGCGACAGTATCACATATGATAGGAACGGAAATCCGTTAACATACCGTGATGATATGACTTTTGAGTGGGAGAATGGAAGAATCCTCAAGAATATAACCACTTCCGATAAAGCCATTCAGATGAATTATGATTCAAACGGTATGAGAACACAGAAGTCTGTTGACGGAGTGAAAACTAACTATTACTACGACAGCAGTAATAATCTTTTTGCACTCACTCAGGGCAACGATACGCTGTTCTTCTACTACGATAATTCGGGTGAAGTAATGTCAGTTTCCTGCAATGGTACTATGTATTTCTACATCAAAGACCTGCAGGGCGATATTACCGAAATCGTTGATAAAGACGGCAAAGCAGTTGCAAAGTATGCCTATGATGCGTGGGGCAATATGCTCACCGAAAACAACGGCACACTAACAGTTGGCAAGCTGAACCCGTTCCGCTATCGCAGTTATGTTTACGATGAAGAAACAGGCTTGTACTATCTCCAAAGCCGTTATTATGACCCACTCACAGGCAGATTTGTGAATGCTGATATTTATTGCGATACCGAAACAGATACCCCGCTAAGCACAAATATGTTTGCTTATTGTGAGAATAATGCGATAAATAATGTTGATTTTACCGGTGAATGGTTCTATAATTTTAATCAGTATTACAATTATTATAACAAAAAGTATACGGGTAGGACTCTAATTAGTTTTAAATCAAATTATAAAAAACTTGTGAATAGATATAAGTCTAATTGTAAAGTTTATAGAAGTGCTTACAAAAATCATCCTAAAAATGATTACATATTTGATCAAACAAATGCTCCATATTCAAGTATGGTGTATGGAACATCTTATAGCAAGATTTCACGAGTAGGTTGCGAATTGATTGCAATTTACAATACATTAAAATATATAGCTAAGGGGCAGTCATTTGTCCAAGTAATAGCAGAAGCAGAAATGAATGGATTGCCTTGGTTAAACGGAAGGTTTGGTACTAAGCCAGAGAATATCGCAAAATATTTGAACGCACATAAAATATCGTATAAAAAATATACTGATGTAAAAAAATTCAAAGCTAAGATAAAATCCTCTCAAATTGTTATCGTATCTGTTTGGAATAATGGATTTTGTTCTGGCTTGCATACTTATTGTGTGTATTGTAATAAAGGAAATTATTTTGCACTCAATTTTTCTACGAGTGCTAGGGGACCTGTTAAAGGACCTGTTAAATTTGATTTAAGTAGCATAAAAAAAGAAAAGTTCATTATTGGATATTGCTTTTAGTCGGGGGTGTCTTATGATTAATAAACGCAAGATTTCTTTTATTGTAATAATTGTTTTATTCTTAATATTGCTTTGCTTAAATTTGTATTATTTTACATTTTCCAGAAACCGTAGTGGTGACGAGTATAAAATAAAT
>ERZ1035041.468-NODE-468-length-18500-cov-5.918135_pt1 | contig 18500 bp, 27 predicted proteins | sample MGYA00520684_ERZ1035041 | MGnify/ENA primary metagenome ERZ1035041 (study PRJEB33766, sample SAMN09781699) | gut metagenome | biome: gut microbiome | host: Homo sapiens | place: Madagascar | study: EMG produced TPA metagenomics assembly of the PRJNA485056 data set... | reverse complement strand
ATACATGATCTGGTGCAATTCCAAGAACATCTTTAAAAATGTCACATATCTGGCCTGTGAGTTTAGAAAAGGCAGATGGATTCTCACTGCCGTAAACACTGACCTCAACCATAGCCATAGGCTCGGCGTTGCTTCCTCTAAAATAGAGCTTGTAGTCAGGCTCAAAGCCGACCATGAGCCAATTTTCTGACTTGCCAGGAATTGTCTGGATAGCCTGACCTAAACGTGTTTTAATTTCAGTTTCCTGTGTTTCTGTAAGAGAAGTACTTATCTTAGAATTGATAAATGGCATATGTTACCTCATTTCTGCGCCACAGGCGCGTGTATTCATGTGATGATTATAGCACTTTACATATGTCAAAGAAACATATTAATTGTCAGAGCCGTCTTTGATGCCGTGGCACTCTGCATATCCAGTCAGGATAAGTGTGAGCGCATCGTCGATAACGCCCACCAGCAATTTAAACGGCAGGCTGCGAAAAAACTATTTTTCTTAATTTAATAAATCCCATTCATTGGTGTAGTTAATAAAAATATAATATAGGTTTGGGGGATTAACCTGGATAAATTTTGTTAATTAAATTATGCATGTATTTACCAGGCAATTTATGAAAAAAATCTCTAAAAGACCAGTAAATACCTGAGGCTGAAGGTTTATGAGTCCCATAGTAAGAAATAAACTAATTAGCTGGTAATTTTTGGGGAAATGGCTTAAAATAGGCAAAGAGAGATTTAAGCGTGATTGAAAAAGGCTTAAAATCATTGGATTAACATTAACATGAGATGTATTGAAATGGCAAAAGCCATGATGAACAATGCAGGACAGATACAGATTAACATTAACATGAGATGTATTGAAATTTTAGACAAGGTTTGATATTATAGAGGAATGCCTTGATTAACATTAACATGAGATGTATTGAAATTGCTGTGGATAAAACGGCAGAAGCGACAAACAAAGTGATTAACATTAACATGAGATGTATTGAAATGAATGTTCAATATCATTATAAATTGCGCTGGTTTTGATTAACATTAACATGAGATGTATTGAAATTTTGTGCATGTGTAAGTTTGTACAATTGGCTTCCAGGATTAACATTAACATGAGATGTATTGAAATTTAGAAGCCTTTGCGCCTTTTTCCCCTGTGCGTTAAGATTAACATTAACATGAGATGTATTGAAATTAAGCCAGATAGAGGTCGCATATCAGAATACTGTTAGATTAACATTAACATGAGATGTATTGAAATGATATTGCTATAAGAATACGCATATACGGCGTTATTGATTAACATTAACATGAGATGTATTGAAATTGGTTGATATATGCTATAAAGGCATATGTTATGTGATTAACATTAACATGAGATGTATTGAAATGTATCCCAACAACCTAGTTCCTTAATTAGTTCAAAAGATTAACATTAACATGAGATGTATTGAAATAAACTATTTCGTAATATCGTATAATCAATATCGCCTGATTAACATTAACATGAGATGTATTGAAATGTTATTAAGCAGATATTGTTGTATTCTTGATTTAGATTAACATTAACATGAGATGTATTGAAATAAGCTAAGTTAGGAACATGTTACAAGTGTGTTCCAGATTAACATTAACATGAGATGTATTGAAATGTAAAGTCGAAACGGCACAGCGTGCCGTCTGCCGTGATTAACATTAACATGAGATGTATTGAAATTGATATTACATTCTTTATATATGAGGGGAGCATATCGATTAACATTAACATGAGATGTATTGAAATTAACTTGTAGTGCTTCTGGCTCACTGGTGTGGTTTTGATTAACATTAACATGAGATGTATTGAAATTATATTGGTGCTGCTTGTATTGACGGCTCTTGTCCGATTAACATTAACATGAGATGTATTGAAATTTATAAATTGCACTGGTTTTGCAGTTTTCAAAAATGATTAACATTAACATGAGATGTATTGAAATACAGCTAGAAACCGCTTGTTTACTGGCTTTGTGGGGATTAACATTAACATGAGATGTATTGAAATTCATTGATCCTGAATGTAACTGCTTTGCGCTTGAGATTAACATTAACATGAGATGTATTGAAATAGCCGCTGTCGCCTTGTAGTGCCAAAAGCAGACAAGGATTAACATTAACATGAGATGTATTGAAATAAGGATATGTTATGTATAAAGCATAGCATTTGCGGATTAACATTAACATGAGATGTATTGAAATTTGTTCAGGTAGATGGTTCTGTAGCACAGCCAGTAAGGATTAACATTAACATGAGATGTATTGAAATAAATGTTATGTTTCAGGCTTGGAACGAGCTTTTGGGATTAACATTAACATGAGATGTATTGAAATTCGTGCTGATCGTGTTCCAGGCATTCGACACTGTCGGATTAACATTAACATGAGATGTATTGAAATTTCTATGTGGACACGATGCTTTTTGTGCTGAAGCAGATTAACATTAACATGAGATGTATTGAAATTTTTTAGAATGGATAAGTTGATTGGTTACAGAAGGATTAACATTAACATGAGATGTATTGAAATTACAGCAATTCAGAAATGCAGCAGCTGTCATTCTGATTAACATTAACATGAGATGTATTGAAATCTTTATTTGACAGAGAGAAGATCAGCATCGAACTTGATTAACATTAACATGAGATGTATTGAAATGGGTTCGAAGATATCTGTTGTGCCTGGCGAAGAGCGATTAACATTAACATGAGATGTATTGAAATGGGTACAAGTGATATTAATATGCAGGCTATGGACGGATTAACATTAACATGAGATGTATTGAAATACTTATGACGGCTGGACAAATTTATCAGAAAAGTGATTAACATTAACATGAGATGTATTGAAATGTGGGGGCGTGATACAAAGTATTCAGCAACAGAAGCGATTAACATTAACATGAGATGTATTGAAATGGACGAAAGAAGACGAATACGTCATCAGGAAAAGAGATTAACATTAACATGAGATGTATTGAAATGACAAAAAGAAATTTCATTTTCACGCGCTTATGTCTGATTAACATTAACATGAGATGTATTGAAATAATGTATTAAGCGGAAAGCTGGAGTTTGCGGAAGCTGATTAACATTAACATGAGATGTATTGAAATAGTATATAATTGAACAGACTGTTTTTCTTATATCCGATTAACATTAACATGAGATGTATTGAAATATTACCTCTCCCAAACGATTCTTTATATATTCGGCTGATTAACATTAACATGAGATGTATTGAAATGACAGCCAGCAAGCGTGCCTATCTGACCGGAGAAGGGATTAACATTAACATGAGATGTATTGAAATTTTGGTATCTGTGAAGCCCAGGAGTATTTGGTACTTGATTAACATTAACATGAGATGTATTGAAATCCTGATTTAGTTGTTGAAAAGGTTAAAAATAATCCAGATTAACATTAACATGAGATGTATTGAAATAAGGCATTAGCGAATAAACTGGATATGGGTGTTATCGATTAACATTAACATGAGATGTATTGAAATCCGAATCACATATACGCATTATATTAAATGTATATGATTAACATTAACATGAGATGTATTGAAATGATACTTGTTCCTGTTAAGAAACAAGGTGATGCTTGATTAACATTAACATGAGATGTATTGAAATACGAAATAAGAGGGGCATGTGCCCGTTTTTCCGTCCGATTAACATTAACATGAGATGTATTGAAATGCCGTTCTACTGTTAGTAAACCTATAGAGGAATTTTGATTAACATTAACATGAGATGTATTGAAATTTCTATAAATCAATTCAAAGCGTGTTTTTCTTTCTGGATTAACATTAACATGAGATGTATTGAAATGCAAGAATTAAGAATGTAATTGAAGGCGATTCAACGATTAACATTAACATGAGATGTATTGAAATGTTATAAGATGAATCTTAATTCTGCTAATGAGTTATGATTAACATTAACATGAGATGTATTGAAATGCCAGTGGAACAGTTTGGATTTAAGGTGAAAGAAAAGATTAACATTAACATGAGATGTATTGAAATAAGGCAGAATCTTGGCAGAAATGGTTGGACAACAAGATTAACATTAACATGAGATGTATTGAAATATTGAAACTTCCTTAAGAAGATTAAGCTGGCTAAGATTAACATTAACATGAGATGTATTGAAATTTAGAATAATTATATTCAATTCTATGGTTAATACATGATTAACATTAACATGAGATGTATTGAAATTTGTTTTATTCTCCTTTGTGTGTATGATTAACCATGATTAACATTAACATGAGATGTATTGAAATCTAAAAAAAGACATAAAACCTCCAATCTGCACAAAGATTAACATTAACATGAGATGTATTGAAATAAGAATACGAAGAACAGAAAGGAAGAATAAACACGGGATTAACATTAACATGAGATGTATTGAAATGTTTCAAAGATTGGCTAAAACGATAATGGATCATGGATTAACATTAACATGAGATGTATTGAAATGTTTTGGCTTTCTGCACCTTCTTTTCTTTCCTCTGCGATTAACATTAACATGAGATGTATTGAAATGGTATGAAAAGCCTTGTATATTATTGTGTTTCTGAGATTAACATTAACATGAGATGTATTGAAATTCAGAGGGAACATCTTCAATAACATGGTTACTATAGATTAACATTAACATGAGATGTATTGAAATTCCTGTGATACATAGTTAGAGCCATATCCAACTCTGATTAACATTAACATGAGATGTATTGAAATCAGTAGAAGATGGAGAAGATGTATATAAAATTCCGGGATTAACATTAACATGAGATGTATTGAAATTCCGGCAATTCATCTGTGTAGTTTCCCAAAAACGGATTAACATTAACATGAGATGTATTGAAATATTTCTTCTTTTGCCTTTTCTGAATCATCAGCATGATTAACATTAACATGAGATGTATTGAAATACATTAGAAATAATATTAATTCCATTTCTTAACTTGATTAACATTAACATGAGATGTATTGAAATACGCATTTGTAATACACAAAAATGTCATCCATATTGATTAACATTAACATGAGATGTATTGAAATAAATATCCATTACAATCAAATTTAGAAGCAAGAAAAGATTAACATTAACATGAGATGTATTGAAATTACGCTTCTATGTGTCAGGAGCTGCATGTTGAGATCGATTAACATTAACATGAGATGTATTGAAATAAAATATATACATGTGATGAAGTTGTGCGGAACATGATTAACATTAACATGAGATGTATTGAAATTTGTTCATCAAGTAACCACTCCTTTCATTTCGCTAAGATTAACATTAACATGAGATGTATTGAAATTCTAGTGCATCAAAGCAATCTATCTTGCCATCATAGATTAACATTAACATGAGATGTATTGAAATTTTGAAGGTCTTTTAAGTTTATAGTGCAATTCATGATTAACATTAACATGAGATGTATTGAAATGGACGCTATAAATGACTTAAAGAATGACCTCGACAAGATTAACATTAACATGAGATGTATTGAAATGATAGGAATTTCTGGCTTTATCGCACTACTTTATGATTAACATTAACATGAGATGTATTGAAATAATGCTTATGGAACACGCAGACACACACGACAAAGATTAACATTAACATGAGATGTATTGAAATAACGATATATGACCCTTACGACTTGGAGTGTAGTTGGATTAACATTAACATGAGATGTATTGAAATAGCGTGATAGAATGATGAAGCTAATGGATAACGGCGATTAACATTAACATGAGATGTATTGAAATGAAAAATTACCATTTTTGTCTACTCTATGCACAACGATTAACATTAACATGAGATGTATTGAAATTCTCCGGAGTTGATATAATTAATAAGTGCTTCACTGGATTAACATTAACATGAGATGTATTGAAATTTCTTTTTCACCTTTGCGCTTTTTGCGCCCTCTCTTGATTAACATTAACATGAGATGTATTGAAATATGCACCGTACTAAAGATAAAATATGGAATATCTGCGATTAACATTAACATGAGATGTATTGAAATTGGAAGGCGTGCTGGCTGACATACTGTCTGAAGTGAGATTAACATTAACATGAGATGTATTGAAATACCGGACTTGGAGATCATACACTTGTCGTATTTGGATTAACATTAACATGAGATGTATTGAAATAGCTATAGCAGAACTTCAAAGCCCTGCTGTAGCTGGATTAACATTAACATGAGATGTATTGAAATCGGAAGCTGTCAAGGGTGCGAAGCACTTGCCTAGCGATTAACATTAACATGAGATGTATTGAAATTTTTTTAGTGAGAAAGTTTTGAAGCGTCCCCCTGCGATTAACATTAACATGAGATGTATTGAAATTCCTATAAATAGATACATTTGTGCTAGAAACAGCCACAGATTAACATTAACATGAGATGTATTGAAATTCTACATTTATGCCTTTTTGTTTGCATATGTTTCTGATTAACATTAACATGAGATGTATTGAAATAATGTTTTTACCAGGACTTGAAAAGTCTGTCAGGGATTAACATTAACATGAGATGTATTGAAATATGAACGATATTTTTAATAAAAAACATAGATTTTAAGATTAACATTAACATGAGATGTATTGAAATAATTAACATTAGTATATTCAGAGCATATTGCATAAGATTAACATTAACATGAGATGTATTGAAATCTTAGAAGCACTAAGCTCACCCCTTGCCTTACGCTGATTAACATTAACATGAGATGTATTGAAATGGTGCTTTGTCGTCCTTGTTTTTTACAAGCCAGCCTGATTAACATTAACATGAGATGTATTGAAATAGTATTTCTTGAATTTTATGATAATCGCCGATATTCGATTAACATTAACATGAGATGTATTGAAATAATGTTTTTACCAGGACTTGAAAAGTCTGTCAGGGATTAACATTAACATGAGATGTATTGAAATATGAACGATATTTTTAATAAAAAACATAGATTTTAAGATTAACATTAACATGAGATGTATTGAAATATTAAATCGGTTGGGCAAGATATATCTGAATTATGATTAACATTAACATGAGATGTATTGAAATGCAGAACTCTCTGCAGCAACTAATCCTGGCATAATGATTAACATTAACATGAGATGTATTGAAATGGAAGTTTCTGACCTTGATTCCGATGCCTGCCACAAGATTAACATTAACATGAGATGTATTGAAATATGACTGGCGGTGCTTTCCTGTCTGGATATTCAAAACGATTAACATTAACATGAGATGTATTGAAATGAAAATTGAAAGAGAGTAATAACAAAAATTACTCGATTAACATTAACATGAGATGTATTGAAATTTTATAAAAGGCATAGATATTACATTTCCAAATGTCGATTAACATTAACATGAGATGTATTGAAATATTGTAAATGTCAACAATAAATTGTGATTTTTTGTGATTAACATTAACATGAGATGTATTGAAATGCCAGAAACCAAACATAAAACCTTTAAATAATACGGATTAACATTAACATGAGATGTATTGAAATAACATTAATGCCAACTGATGTTTTTAGTGGTCTTCGATTAACATTAACATGAGATGTATTGAAATCGAGGATCAAAAAATTTATATGCCTCATCCAAAATAGATTAACATTAACATGAGATGTATTGAAATTTTAATCCAGAACCTTTACCAGTTTTCTTACTAAGATTAACATTAACATGAGATGTATTGAAATGAATCAGAAGCAAGTGAAACAGAAGATTCTCCTGACGATTAACATTAACATGAGATGTATTGAAATTAAGTAATTTGAAATCAAAAAAATAACCGCCTCCAGGATTAACATTAACATGAGATGTATTGAAATAAGGTTGCGGAGGGCTTAAACGGTTTAAAAAACAATGATTAACATTAACATGAGATGTATTGAAATCTAATTATCTATGCAATATTGAAACCATTACGCCGAGATTAACATTAACATGAGATGTATTGAAATGGAGCTGTATTGACTGCTCCAACATGATCAGCAAATGATTAACATTAACATGAGATGTATTGAAATATCTTCAATTTGGGGCTTAACTGGAAACTACTTTGAGATTAACATTAACATGAGATGTATTGAAATCCTGCTGTTGCAATGGCACAGGCGGCTCTAGAAAGGATTAACATTAACATGAGATGTATTGAAATGCCATTTGCTGCTGAGTAAGTCCACTTTGTTCTCGATTAACATTAACATGAGATGTATTGAAATATTGCGGCCTGTATTTCCTGTTTCTCCTTGACCAGATTAACATTAACATGAGATGTATTGAAATAACTAAAGGAGAAACACTATGGACGCAACAACAATTGATTAACATTAACATGAGATGTATTGAAATATTTGTAAAAACTTCAAACCGATATCAATAAACTCTGATTAACATTAACATGAGATGTATTGAAATAATCATTATTGTTGTAGTGCGCACTACGAAAGAAAGATTAACATTAACATGAGATGTATTGAAATTATTGTAATGTTCCTATTTATTTTTCCGATATTGCGCCGATTAACATTAACATGAGATGTATTGAAATAGAACAAGCAAGTGCTACGCATTCTTGACAAGTCGATTAACATTAACATGAGATGTATTGAAATTAGAAAAATATGGCACGAAACATGTAATTACAAGGGATTAACATTAACATGAGATGTATTGAAATGGTTACGGGAAGAATTCCAGCGCTTGCCTATCCGGATTAACATTAACATGAGATGTATTGAAATATAGATTTTAAGCCATTATTAACATCTTTAGATAGATTAACATTAACATGAGATGTATTGAAATTCCTTTCCACCTTTCAGCCTTTCGGCTGCCCTTTCTGATTAACATTAACATGAGATGTATTGAAATTCTCTTTTCTTTTGATAATCACTATCTTTAAGAGGATTAACATTAACATGAGATGTATTGAAATAGGGTACTGGGGCTTCATTAAAACAACTTGCATTAGGATTAACATTAACATGAGATGTATTGAAATGTTCGGGTATTATTTGCCATTTGAAAAATTTTCTTGATTAACATTAACATGAGATGTATTGAAATTAGTCAGAACCCGAAGCGTTACTATGATAAATTTTGATTAACATTAACATGAGATGTATTGAAATACAAACATAGCTTGTAAATCAACCGTATCAACACGTGATTAACATTAACATGAGATGTATTGAAATTTCTCCTATTTCTCCTCTTCTTTAATTTCTCTAAGATTAACATTAACATGAGATGTATTGAAATACTGCTGTCGGTGTAGAAATTGCCAGCGTAGATAAGATTAACATTAACATGAGATGTATTGAAATAGGCTTGTTGTTCGTGTCTTAAGGCTGGATAATTCAGATTTACATTAACATGAGATGTATTGAAATGCTTTTGTATCAACTCTATCAATTGCGTCTGACAAGATTAACATTAACATGAGATGTATTGAAATTCTTTTTACAATTGCTATAGCCTGCTGCATCGTATGATTAACATTAACATGAGATGTATTGAAATGCGCTTCTCTATGTGTGATAAAAATTTCCGTCAGAGATTAACATTAACATGAGATGTATTGAAATTTAGCCATTTTGACATTTTAGCGGAGCAGTCGTCAGATTAACATTAACATGAGATGTATTGAAATCAGGATGATAAATGCATTGATAAGCAGATACGAAGATTAACATTAACATGAGATGTATTGAAATATCCTAAAATCGTTAATAGTGAAGATTATGACGAGATTAACATTAACATGAGATGTATTGAAATATTTGATGAATCGTTTGTTGTAATAGTTGTAAAGGGGATTAACATTAACATGAGATGTATTGAAATTGCTAATAGTAATGTTACATTATCCGCGCAAGACCAGATTAACATTAACATGAGATGTATTGAAATTCTATGATGTAGCTAAGTTTATAGTTGGATTTATGGATTAACATTAACATGAGATGTATTGAAATATTTCTTTGGTTCTCGTTCTGCTGTGTCGTTCTGGATTAACATTAACATGAGATGTATTGAAATAATAATATTAAATCTCCATTGTCGCACTGGTAGCCGATTAACATTAACATGAGATGTATTGAAATTCTTATGTAAACGCAATGTCAAACGGATATAAATAGATTAACATTAACATGAGATGTATTGAAATTTGCGATTACATAAATAGAATTTATGTTCATTTCGGATTAACATTAACATGAGATGTATTGAAATATATTATACTTGTGGCGATGCAAGTGGTTCTGGTGAGATTAACATTAACATGAGATGTATTGAAATTTTGAGAATCATCAGATATAGGTAACTGAGACAGTGATTAACATTAACATGAGATGTATTGAAATTGTTTTTTGTGCTTCTGATGTAATGCGTAACAATTCGATTAACATTAACATGAGATGTATTGAAATTGATATGGAGATAGGTTATTGTCCTTTGGTTGACTGATTAACATTAACATGAGATGTATTGAAATAACGATTTATGACCCTTATGACTTAGAATGTAGCTGATTAACATTAACATGAGATGTATTGAAATTAAGATTATCAATTAAATGCGACAAATTAGAACATGATTAACATTAACATGAGATGTATTGAAATGATAAAGAGGCATTCCAGCGTTCATGGACTATTAGATTAACATTAACATGAGATGTATTGAAATTTCTTATTCCTCCTTTTTAAAAAATCTTCTAACTGATTAACATTAACATGAGATGTATTGAAATGTTAATCACTTATATATGATTAACTGAGTGTTTTGATTAACATTAACATGAGATGTATTGAAATATTTAACCAACTTTTAAGCAGATATTGCTGCATATTGATTAACATTAACATGAGATGTATTGAAATGAAACATGGAAAGATTGGAGAAAACTGCGTTTTAAGATTAACATTAACATGAGATGTATTGAAATAAAGGATTGTAATTATCTGAATATATATATGCGTGATTAACATTAACATGAGATGTATTGAAATGTGAATACAAGAAATCAAAAACACTTAGGCGTACAAGATTAACATTAACATGAGATGTATTGAAATCAGATTGAAACTGTTCTGCTGCTTGGAGGTACAGTGATTAACATTAACATGAGATGTATTGAAATAAGGAAAGTTCAACTTCTTCTCCCAAAGGAGCTAGATTAACATTAACATGAGATGTATTGAAATTCGCTCTTTTTGTATGTAAGCATTGCCACTAAAACGATTAACATTAACATGAGATGTATTGAAATTGGCATATACTTTCCTAATCCAGTATGCTTAAGGCGATTAACATTAACATGAGATGTATTGAAATGGTGAAACAGAACCTTTAAAGCAGATTGGTGTTATAGATTAACATTAACATGAGATGTATTGAAATGATTTTAGTCAGCAAGAGCCAATGGTTACAGCTCAGATTAACATTAACATGAGATGTATTGAAATGCTAATTTCTTAATCTTAGTCATAGCTTATCACTCCGATTAACATTAACATGAGATGTATTGAAATTGCTATTAGGGAAGAGCGACAGAAGCAGGCTGATGAGATTAACATTAACATGAGATGTATTGAAATCTTAACATCTTCCTAATAGTAGACATTAATGCTTCAGATTAACATTAACATGAGATGTATTGAAATAATGATTTAGGTTGTTTTGTCCCAGATAAAGATTGATTAACATTAACATGAGATGTATTGAAATGCCAAATTATACAATCCTTTAAATGCGTTAGTATTGATTAACATTAACATGAGATGTATTGAAATATATTTTCTGCATCCGTATATGTGACATCAAATAAGATTAACATTAACATGAGATGTATTGAAATCTATGACAGATGGAGTATCTTTAGCAGACATTGCCGATTAACATTAACATGAGATGTATTGAAATGCGGACTTTTGGAACATGTTTGACCACCATGCTTTAGATTAACATTAACATGAGATGTATTGAAATTGAAAACTAATGATAATTTATTTAAAGCTGATTAGATTAACATTAACATGAGATGTATTGAAATGAAGTTTGTATTTGGAAAGACCCAGTAATCGCAATGGATTAACATTAACATGAGATGTATTGAAATATTATTAAGTCGATATTGTTGTATACTTGATTTAAGATTAACATTAACATGAGATGTATTGAAATAAATATTCAGAAGTCCTCAAAATGGTATTAGCTAGCGATTAACATTAACATGAGATGTATTGAAATAAAGTTAAATTAGATATTAAAGCCTTTGGAATGCGATTAACATTAACATGAGATGTATTGAAATTCAAATTCCCCATGATGTTTAATATAAAACCAAAATGATTAACATTAACATGAGATGTATTGAAATATCAAAGCAAAGGCCGTAGATACATCTACTTGCTGGATTAACATTAACATGAGATGTATTGAAATACATTACAACAACTAGAATCATTTCTTGAGTTTATTGATTAACATTAACATGAGATGTATTGAAATGGAAGAAGTGTACAGGGAAGGCTTTAAGGCAGCAGAGATTAACATTAACATGAGATGTATTGAAATGCGTTTCATAATGTGTTTTACAATCCGCGACTTTCGGATTAACATTAACATGAGATGTATTGAAATTAATTTTAAAATTGCGGTGCGTGGAAAACTTCCCGAGATTAACATTAACATGAGATGTATTGAAATGTTTGCGGGGCAAGAAGACTGACAAATGATAAAAAGGATTAACATTAACATGAGATGTATTGAAATCATTTAATGATTTTAAGATGTTTGAGCAGGATGAGATTAACATTAACATGAGATGTATTGAAATCTCTTTTTTGATTTTGTAAATGATTTAATCGTTTGGATTAACATTAACATGAGATGTATTGAAATTTTACAGAAGTATTTGCTGGAATCAAGTTAGGCGGGATTAACATTAACATGAGATGTATTGAAATTAAATTAATATCCTTGGAGCAGATGAGAAGAGACCAGATTAACATTAACATGAGATGTATTGAAATTTCAATAACTTCTGATATTCCTGATCCGCTATCGGATTAACATTAACATGAGATGTATTGAAATTTTACATTCTTCATAAAATACCTCTTTTCCGAGCTGGATTAACATTAACATGAGATGTATTGAAATGAATATTTTGATGAAATAGAGTGCCGCGAATTTAGATTAACATTAACATGAGATGTATTGAAATAGCCGTTATTCTCGAAAGGTAGGTAATTAATATGGATTAACATTAACATGAGATGTATTGAAATGTACTTAGAACATTAAATGCTCTGCAAATATAACAAGATTAACATTAACATGAGATGTATTGAAATAAAATACTGTTACACAAACATATGCAACAAATACAGATTAACATTAACATGAGATGTATTGAAATGAAGCACAAAATCTTCCACTAGCCGCTTCACAAGGTGATTAACATTAACATGAGATGTATTGAAATGTTTTTTCTGCAGTTCCGGTCACTTTAACAACATTGATTAACATTAACATGAGATGTATTGAAATAAACTTTTAACCCTGAATCATCGGCATCCAGTACATGATTAACATTAACATGAGATGTATTGAAATGAATATTTTGATGAGTTAGAGTGCCGCGAATTTATGATTAACATTAACATGAGATGTATTGAAATTACCGCTTCCCCAACTTTCTTAGATGGCTACGTTGGATTAACATTAACATGAGATGTATTGAAATTTGAATACCCTTTAAAACCATATGCTGTAGGTATGATTAACATTAACATGAGATGTATTGAAATGTGGATGAGAGATCCGTATGTTGTGTGCGTCAATGGATTAACATTAACATGAGATGTATTGAAATTAACGAATCTGCAACATCTACTGTTAAAGTTATTAGATTAACATTAACATGAGATGTATTGAAATCAGAAGAGGACACTTCTTTTAGTGCGACAGCAACAGGATTAACATTAACATGAGATGTATTGAAATAAAACTCAAAGTAAGGGCGGTGATGAAGAATGAATCGATTAACATTAACATGAGATGTATTGAAATATGTTTTCATCTGCACAGAATCTTTTGAAATGCATAGATTAACATTAACATGAGATGTATTGAAATAGAAATGAGCTTGAACAGAAGCAACTTGCAAAAGAGATTAACATTAACATGAGATGTATTGAAATTCATTCCAGTCTTTAACTATACCAATAACAACTCTGATTAACATTAACATGAGATGTATTGAAATGGAAAAACATATCATCTACAAAAGGGAAAGGGGCGAGATTAACATTAACATGAGATGTATTGAAATTACATTACGGCTTGCGCGTCTGTATTGTTGTTATTGATTAACATTAACATGAGATGTATTGAAATTTGTTCAGGTTGATGGCTCTGTAGCACAGCCAGTAAGATTAACATTAACATGAGATGTATTGAAATGCCATATTGCTGATAAACAGTGACATATCACTATCGGATTAACATTAACATGAGATGTATTGAAATTGAAGAATAGTTTTGTTAATAAGGCGGTTACATTAGATTAACATTAACATGAGATGTATTGAAATGATTATTAGATAAATTTCCGTCTGGCGTACCAACGGATTAACATTAACATGAGATGTATTGAAATGATCTTAGAAAGAAGCAGCGGGAGAATGACGAAAAGATTAACATTAACATGAGATGTATTGAAATCTGATATGATGCAGAAATATCCGGATATAAAGAGCGATTAACATTAACATGAGATGTATTGAAATACGTTCTTTGTAACATTGCCAGCTACTTTTTTCTGATTAACATTAACATGAGATGTATTGAAATAGCCGAATATAGACGCTTCTGCTCTTCCAGATAAGATTAACATTAACATGAGATGTATTGAAATCCGCCTATATACAGCTTAAATGACTGTAGTTTACTGATTAACATTAACATGAGATGTATTGAAATCCCTCTTTCTTGAAAGCTCTGTCAACGGCTAATGTAGATTAACATTAACATGAGATGCATTGAAATCCCCAAAATTATAGGTACTATAAACATCGACATATGATTAACATTAACATGAGATGTATTGAAATATTGCAGATGAATCTTTATCAAGTGATTCTGTAATCGATTAACATTAACATGAGATGTATTGAAATTTTGCTGATTCTTTATGTGGTACTGCAGAGAATGTGATTAACATTAACATGAGATGTATTGAAATATTAAATAACTACAAACTAAAACACCATCAAAATAGATTAACATTAACATGAGATGTATTGAAATTACACAGGCATGCTAACGCGGATTATGTTCAGAAATCAAGTGTATTTGGTGCAAAGGATTTAGGTGGTAAGCTCATCAACGGTGACTGGAAGTACGATATAAATTCACACTATTCTGCAAATGCTAAGATAGAAGCTGCAAAAATAAGTAAATATGCCACAGAGAGCCCATATGAAGCATTCGCGGAAGGTTTTCTTGCTAAGGAAAAAGGTCAGGAGATACCAGAGAGCATAGAAAAGGTTATTGAGGAAGCTAAGGTTAAGGCAGGAGTTAAAAATGTTGCAAATGGATAGAAGAATGATAAAATAAAATTAAAAGATAGTATCACTAACACGAATACAAAAATAGAGTCTCTTAAGAAAGAATTTAGCGACATGACAGAAGGATATTCTTATGATGACTGGTTCAAAGAATTTGATTCTATCGAAGATGGCTTTGGGGATGTATCTGAGGATGATTTGGTTGATAAACTAAAAAATTTAGACATTCAAATAAAGAAATTTGAAAAACAAAAGAATAAGCTGTTACTTCAGAAAGAAAAGAGAAAACAGTTAAATACTGGATATAGTGGTAAAGTTCCAGATAATGAACTTGATAAGTTTAATAAGAAAGCATTTGAACAGATTAAGGCAGATACAGGGTATTCGGATGAAAAAGCAAAAGAACTTCAAGAGGCACTTAAAGAGTATTTTGGAGGTGATTATACATCAATTCTGAATGGAGAAACTGAAACAGCTAAAACAATTGGATATGGCGGAATTAGCGATTACGAGAGAAGCTCTGTTATGCTTGAATGCGAGAAAAATGAAACGGCTGTTGGTGTGCAACATTTATCTTTATTTGGGACTGATGAATCAGAGGTCTTAAGTAGTTTAAAGTATGAAGTAGTTGAAGTGATAAAGGAAAGTAAATATGTTTATTTATCAAAACATAGGGAGTATCTATATTTTCCAGAGGATTTAGAAGATTCTAGTGGAGTATTAAAGGAGAATGTTGTATGTGTAATCAAAGTGAAAGAGAAAGTATAATACAATATACGAATCATTTAATAGAACAAAACAATGATGAGATTAAAAGTCTAAAGTCACGCCTTGACAAAATAATTAGTAATGATGAGCAAAGGAAGATTTTAGAAAATATTGAGGAATTAAATCAGTCTAATCGTAGATTAGCATTGAGATTAGAAGAACCAATGCTTAGCATGATTATAGAATATAAAGAGTTGCTGCAAAAGGGAAGAGAAGCAACTACGCAGGAGCAACGTAAGTATTATTCTGAATTATCACACAAGAAACATCAGGAAATATTGATGGAAGAATTTGGTGGAGATAAGAACATAGGGAGATTTAATAGTATTTAATCTGCTGAAAGTGTAATTTTGTATAAGACAAATCAGAGATTCAGAGTACTTAATAAAGTAAAGGTTAATGATAAATATTATATTTTGTTGGAGGAATATAATGAGTGATGAGTTAAAAAAAGGGATACCATTATTTGAAACGACAGGGGAAATTGTTAAAAGCACAAAGGAAGACAAAGAGAGATATGATAGAGACTTTGAAAAGATACTTAAAGAGGCAGGAGTACTTAAAGAGAATCAATCTATTAAGGAAATAGAGCATATTGATTAGTAAAATATCACCAGTCGAGAGATTGGTGGTATTTTTATACCTGAGTTGCACCAGTGCAACAGAACTTAATATTAGTTAATAAGCACACATAGCAATACGCTGTGGGTGCTATTTTTATGCCCAAAACTTAATGGCACTAAACTTTAGGGAAATGCCGACGGGCGGCAAACGGAAGAAAGGAGATAGAGTGATGAGAAATACATTACCTATGAATTTACAGCTCTTCGCAGATGGAGGAGATGGTAACGGCGGCCAGAACGATGGAGGAGACAATGGACAGGCAGGACAGCAGGGGAATCAGAATAATCAGCAGACACAACAGCAGCAGAACGCTAATCTTCAGAATGAAGTGGCAGCAGCACAGAAGGTTGCTGAACAGGCTCAGATTGAGCTTGCAGCTACAAAGGTAGCAATGACACTTGGCATAGAAGCTAAGACACTTCCATATGTGCTTAAGATGGCTGATTTCAGCAAGGTAAAGGGTACAGATGGGAAGATATCAGAGGACAATGTAAAGGCTGCACTTGAGCAGGTTATCAAGGATGTACCTGCACTTAAGCCGGCACAGGAAGGCAGATTAACATTAACATGAAATGTTATTCAAGAACAGCCAAATAATTTACCATTGCATCCATCTGCATATTATATATGTTTCAAGGCATGTTGGTTTAATTTTTAATGTTCCATTATCATATTTCTAAAGCATATATTTAAGTCATACATATCTAAATCCTCACATTCTTAAAATTGAAACTAAAAATACGACCAATTTCTCGACTGGTGGCTATTACTTAATTATATCATCAAGATTTACTTCAGAATCAATGTAAACGGCATCAATTTCATAATCATTAGCTACCATAATATTGCCATTAGGGCTAGTGTATTTTTGCATAATCGTTCCGTCAACATCTATAATCGGTTCATTTGCTATTAAATTATCCACTCCATGTAATAGCTTTTTACAAGCTTCTTTAAATTTTTCATTATCAGCTTCCTTATAAAAGGTATATTTATACATATTAGTTGCCTCATAATCCTAATTCTATTCCTAGATTCAAACACCATTGTATCTTTTTCTTCCATTGGTAAAGAAGAATCAATGATATTTTTATAGTAAAAAATATCACATACAGCTTATTTGCCATGCGTGCTTAATAACAAATATTAAATTATGTTGCACAGGTGCAATTTAAAAAATACAGCTAGTCTCTCAACTGGAGACTGTTATTTGCTAAAATATAAAATGAAGAAACTATTTGGCAGGCGTACGTTTCTCTTGCATCTCTCGGGATTCCCTGTCGTTACCATCGGCGTGTGGATCGTACGAATTCTTCCACCTCAAATAGTTTCTTCATTACTGCAAGTATGTTATATGATTTATATTTCTGCAAAGGACAATCCTATTTTTTATTTTAAGTGTTGATATTTTCTTGGTTTGGATATAATATAATTAAGA